>Ga0315298_1003697_pt1 | contig 23880 bp, 21 predicted proteins | sample WHS_1_MG_FD_203077 | JGI IMG/M metagenome (GOLD analysis project Ga0315298, IMG submission 203077) | Extremophilic microbial mat communities from Washburn Hot Springs, YNP, Wyoming, USA - WHS_1_MG | ecosystem: Environmental > Aquatic > Thermal springs > Hot (42-90C) | place: USA: Wyoming...
AGGAAGGCCACGTAGTCGCTTATCCGCGCCGCCTGCGGCGGGTAGTGAGTGACCAGCACAATGGTCATCTCCTTCTTCAGCTCCAGGAAAAGCGCCTCCACCTTCGCCGTGTTTTCAGGGTCCAGGTTTGCGGTGGGCTCGTCAGCTAGCAGAACCTCCGGCTCGAAGGCGAGGGCCCTCGCGACGCAGAGCCTCTGCTGCTGGCCGCCGGACAGCTTGCCGGCCGGCGCCCTCAGCCTGTCCTTCACCTCGTCCCAGAGCTGGGCCTTCTCAAGCGCGGATTTGACCCGCTCAAAGAGCTCATTCCTGCCCCTGACCAGGCGGTTGAGCTTAAGGCCGAGCGCCACGTTTTCAAAGATGGATAGATTGGGGATGGGGTTGGGGATCTGGAAGATCATCTGGACCCTCCTCCTGAGCTCCGTGACCTCCATTTCGAATATGTTCCTGCCGTCTAGATACACCTCGCCGCTCACCTCGGCCTCCGGGTACAGCTCGATGAGGCGGTTGAACACCCTGAGGATGGTGGACTTGCCGCTGCCCGAAGGGCCCATCAACGCGGTGATGGACCTATCCGGCACCGAGAGGTCGACTCCGGTCAACACGGCGGTCGAGCCGAACGAGACCTTCAAGCCTCTGGCCTCTATCTTAGACATGTCTGCCCACCGCCTTAGCCACTATAAATATCGCAAGCACCACGGTGAGGAGCACCGCCGCGGCGCCGTAGGCGGAGTCCACCTGCACCTGATAGGGCTGCAGAGCAGCGCTGTAGATCCACAACGACACGGCGCCGGTCTGTCCCGTAAACGGCGCGTAGTACCTGTTGCCGAAGGCCGTCAAGAGGAGGGGCGCCGTCTCGCCCGCGATCTTGGCCGTGCCGAGGAGGAAGGAGGTGAGAACCGCCCGCCAGACCACCTTCCGTAGCACCACAAAAACCGCGCCGAACTCGGAGCTGGATATTGAGTAGGCCGCCTCCCTCAGCGGCTGGACTATGGAGGCGTAGGAGCTGGCCGTGAACAACGCCACGTAGGGCATCATCACAAGGCCCAGAGCCGCGGCGCCGATGTAGGCGTTGTAGGGCCCCAGCTCCCCCACGAAGTAGGTGACCCAGTCCCCCAGCGCCGCCGCCAGCCGCTCAGAGACCGGCGCCGCTATCTGGTTCACCTCCGTCCTCATAAGCCCGAAGAGAGACACCACGAATAGCCCGACCGCCAACGTGGGGAACTCCACGAGCGTCTGCACGACGCCGCGAGACAGATGGGCCAGCGCCTCGCGCCTATATTCGCCGATGTAGACGCCCACGGGGAAGCCGATCAGGACGCCCACCGCGGCGCCCAGAGCCGTCATGAAGAGCGAGCCGACCAGCTGGGACCCCACTCCGCCGGCGGTCGCCGTGGGCGACGGCGGGATGTCTGTGAGAAAAGTCCAGAGGCCCCCCAGCCGGCCGATGGCGGCAATCCCCTTCATATATATATCGACGACCACCGAGACGACGGGCACAACGGCAACTACGGCCAAAACCGTTATGAGGCCTATGCCGACGAGGTTGAGGAGCCTCCTCATGTCCCCCACCGCCGTATTAAGTACACGCCCATGGCGTTTAGACCCAGCCCGACGGCCGCCAGGAGGAAAGCCGCGGCGAAGAGGACGCTGATAGCGTAGCCGGAGGACTCCGGAAACTGTAGGGCGATGAGGGAGGAGATGGTTATGCCGGGGCTGAGGAGGTTGAGAGTGGGATGCACGTAGTTGCCTCCCACCACCATGGCCACGGCCACCGTCTCCCCCATCGCCCTGCCGAGGCCGAGGAAGAGGCCGCCCAAGACGTAGCCCCTCACGTACCTGAGCTTGAGGAGGACGGCCTCCAGCCTCGTGGCGCCCACTGCGTATATGGCCTCCTCTATGGCCTTGGGGATGAGGGCGTAGCCCTCCCGCACGATGGCGGCGATGTAGGGCGTGATGACGACGCCGAGGAGCACCCCCGCCGTGAGGAGCGAGACGGGCGCCTCCATCCTCACGCCGAGGCCCAGCAGGGACGAGACGCCGTTTATCAGCCGCTGCAGGAAGGGCCCCAGGGTGAAGAGCCCCCAGAGGCCGTAGATAACAGTAGGCATCGCCGCCGTCAAATCCATGAGGGAGCCCACGACCTCTCTGAGGAGGCCAGGCAGAAACTCGTTGAGGGCCACCGCGGCGCTCAACGCAAGCGGAACCGCAATGGCGATGGCCACGGCCGAGGTGAGCAGAGTGCCCAGAAGCGCCGGGAGTAGGCCGTAGGCCTCACGCGGGGGGTTCCACTCCGCGGAGACCACAAGCCCCGGCCCGTATTTGGCGAAGGCCGGGGCGGCGTATAGCCCAAACAACCCCAGCATCAACGTCAGCAGAACCAGGGGGACGGCCCCCACCAGCCTCATGCCGACGCGGAACCTCAAGGCGAGGAGGGTTGCCACGGCGGCTAGGTAGGAGAGGCCGAAAATTATTAAAGCAAGGCCGAGCATGTGAAGAAAAAATTACGGTTTTTAAGGCTTGATGGACTGAACGGCCTTGAGGCCTATCTCGGCGAGCTCCGGAGGCAGAGGCACGTAGCCCTCGATGACCTGCTTCTGGCCCTCCGTGAGAATCCACGTCAGCCAGGCCCTCAACCTGGCGGCCCTCGCGGCGGCGTCGGCGTAGCCCTCGGCCGTGTAGTCCTTATACACCAAGATGAAGGTCAACGCGGACAGCGGGTAGCCCGTCGGCGGGTTGCTGAGCTCCTGGATGACGGCATTCCAGTCGGCGTCGGGGGCGGGGTAGGCGCCGTACTTCGCCTTATAGCGATCAAGGCCGGCGGCCAAGCCCATCTGGACGTACTGCGGGTCGGCGCTGTAGAACTTGCCGTCGTTGTCGTTGCGGACGAGCGCCGCGCCGCCGATGCCGTCGTACTTCCCCTTGTTCAGGGCGTAGTAGGCATACTCGATGTACCCGATCGAGTAGGGCGTCTGCTCGACAAGCTGAGCCACGCCGGGGTTCCCCTTGCCGCCCCGCCCAGTCCCCAGCTTATCCACCGGCCACTCCACGCTCAAGCCCCAGCCCACGGTCTGGCTCCACGGCTTGTAGGCCTTCGAAAGCCACAAGGTGAAGTACGCCGTGGTGCCCGACCCGTCGCTTCTGTGCACCACCACGATGTTCTTGCACGGAAGCTCGTTGGCTAGGGCGGGGTTGAGCGCCTTGATCCTCGGGTCACACCACTGCGTGATGTTGCCCATATAAATGAGGGCGATGACCTCGGCAGTCAGATATAGGTACTTCCCCGTCTTTTGGTAAGCTATCTCGGGCACGTTGTAGGCAATCACGATGGAGCCCGCCAGCTCCGGGAACTGGTAGAACCTGCCCTTCGCCTTCTGGAAGTTGGCCTCGGTCATGGGGATGTCCGAGCCCGCGAAATCCACCTTCTTGTCCAGGAAGTTGGTCTGCCCCGCGCCCGACCCAACGCCCTGGTAGTCAACGCTAAGCTTGCCGCCGGTGTATTTGTTAAAAGCGTCGGCCCAGGCCTGCAACTGCGGAAGCGGGAAAGTCGCACCGGCCCCGTAGATCGTGCCGCCCGGCGCCGCTTTTATCAAATCCTGCAAGGAGGGGCCTGACTGAGTCTGCGTGACTGTAACGGTTTGGGTGACTGTCTGCACCGTGGTTTGAGTCACCGTCTGCGTCAGTGTAGTTGGGGGCGAGGACCCACCTGATTGCATTGCGAAGAACGCGGCCGCGATGGCCGCCACAACCACTGCGGCTATTATAGCCCACATCGTTGTGTTTTTTGAACTCATGGGCGGCAGTTGGCGGTATTATAAAAACCTGTTTGCTATGTTCAGCGGCGGACGCATAGATGCGACAAGGCATAGCTTGAAGCAAATTTCATATGAAATGCCCATTTTTGCCTCTTTGCTGTGGTGAGAAGCTCATCAAGCCTAGGTTACCTTATCTGCCCAAGAAGATCGCCGCATCGTTTGCCCTCTTTTTCGGCATCAGGCAGACTATTAAAAACGACGCCGAGCCGCGGCCAAGTGGCTGGAGTAGGAGCAGTAGATTTGTTAAGGAGACCGTTATCGTATGGCCGGAAATTGATTTAGGGGTCATGACAATAATGTCGGTAATACGATAGTCGGCGAGGGTCGAGGGAGGAGTCTCTATTTTGAGTATCTAAGGTTCTACGCGACTTGTATACGCTGTTTGGCTGGATGGAGAGACGCCACTGATGTGAATGGATGTCGCCAGCTGGTTATCGTAACTGTTGTTAAATCCGGCGCCAAGTGCCCAGAACCCACGCGAAGTAGGTCCATGTATTTACTAGACGTAGGAGGTGGGAATCCGCTGGGCCGGGGTCGGTGGGTTGCAGAACTCCTCATGCAAGATGGGGTTCTGCGCCGTATTAATGACCTTAGGCGGAGTCCATGCGGTTTGTTATTCGGTATAGGCCGCTTGGCAGTCCTGACTACGTAACAGTGGAAGGGGACGCGGCTCTTGGAATTTATAAGACTTTGTGTAGTTTGAGTCTACAAAGTTTTTAATGTGTTGTGGAGTGTAAGTAAACGTGATTGAGGATTTTAACCCTTGGTGGACGTCTAGGGAGGGGGTTGAGGAGGTGGAGTCCTCATTCTGTTTTGGCTAAGCCTTGGGCTGGTTTTTGGTTTGATGTAGGTGCTTTTAGAACTAAGATCCCGCGGGTACGGGCCGCCGCCAGGATGGTGCGCCAAGATGCCCCAATCTCTCATCTGGGCCGGGGGAGCCCTTATATGGTCTCGCCAAGGCGGTTCGCAACATCCCAGAGAGGGAGGCGCCTGGCGGGGGCCGCTACGGGCTTGTGAGCCTTTCGAGGGCGCGTTCGGCTCCCCTGCGGAAGTGGGAGGATATCCAAGGCTTGAGGGGGATGAACAAGGCGTTGATTGTAATGTCCCAATCGCTGACGAGGACGCCGTCGGCGACGTAGTTCTTCACGACGCCTCTGAAGGGGCCTTTGACGTAGTTCAGCAGAACCTCCCGCCTAGCCTCGTCGACGGCCGCCTCGGCGTACCCCACGTTGAGAGGTCCAGGAAAGGCAAAAGTTATCTTGAGGGAGTACGTGCCCGAGCTGACGCCGAGCACCTCGACCCGCCTATGGCCGCCCCAGTACTTGGGCATGTCCTCCAACCTAGAGAGGCGGCGCCAGACGGCCTCCGCGTCGCCGACGCGCCGCTCCACCCTGAACTTGACAGCCCCCAACACGAGGAACCCACCGTACTGACATTAAAAACCTATTCCACATCGGCGGGGCTAGCAACTCTCTCCACGGCCCGCGGAGCGCCGCGCTGAGGTGCGAATGACGACGCCCCGCCTGCCGCCGTAGAGACGCCAGCAACACCTTCAAAAGCCTTGAGCCCTCTCTAAAACAGGTGTTGCGGAGTACATACCTGCGGCGCCGACTATCGCCGCGCGCAGATGAGCCCGCCATCAGCGCAGAAGGCCGAGCTCCCCTTATGCGGCTAGCCAATGCGGACTCCCCCGGAGGGAGTAAGCGTTTTTTACGCCAGCTAGCGGATGAACCATGACTAGGATCAATGCAACCAAGTGGAGAAGTGCACTATTCAGGTCTGCCATAGTAGTGCTGGTGTTTGTGCTACTACTTGAAATCACATTCATGTATATCAACATTAAGGCCAATAGCCTAAGCCAACCCGGGTTCGCCCACGTGTTGCTTAATGAGAACGATGCGTATGCGTTGATCATTGAGTCTCAATCTAAAGTATAAATCTATATCAAAAGCCTCCTCTAAGGGTCTGAACATCCAGACTCCACGGAGAGGACGGGTCTAAGTGTTATTAACCGCCGTCGAGCCGGATCCCGGCGCGCCGGGCCCGAGGCATCTCTCCGCCGGTGGGAACAGCCTTCCCAGATCTCCTCACCCCGCCTCAGAGCCTCTTCTCGACGGACAACACGACAAGGGCGCATCTGCGCCCAGTGACTACTCTCTCGCTGGCCGTCGTGTTGATGCTCCGGCATCTCCAATAGAGAATTGAAACGTGGTAGCGTCCAACTACAGCGAAGAGAATCGACGAGAGCAACAAAAGAATAGACGACTTTGCTAAGAGGATAGACGCCCTCCAGACTACCCTTCTGGAGATCCAGAGACTGTTGATAGAGCTCGCCAGGGACAGACAGCAGTAGCCTAATCGGCAATAGCTACATCTCGGTTTATTCACCACCAGCCCGCATAGGCGCAACGTAGGCATTCAAGCCCCAGGCCGCTTGACCCCGAGGCCTCCTCAACTGGGCCGACGCCGTATGTAGTTGAGCAGAGTATGACTCAGCATTCAAAAGGTTCTAGCCCGGCGGGACTGCTTAAGAGAAAAGATTTTAAATCTCCGTTTCTGTCTATATCCAGACAGCGGCCCGTAGCTCAGCGGTCGAGAGCGCCCGGCTGTAGACAGCCACCCGGGGGACAGTTAGAACGAAACCCCCGGGGCCTGTAACGGGCGGTCCCGGGTTCGAATCCCGGCGGGCCGATTGCAAGCCGGCTTGCCTCTCCTCCGTCCCTCTCCACAGAATGTCGTTTGTCTGGCTTGTTTGGGACGGCTAGGAGTCGCCCCGCTTCGACAGCTTGCGTCGCGTTTTGACACGTAAAGTTTATAAATCACAGCACAAGCTTTAATATGTGCACGTTGTTGTTTATGGTTTTGGTTTTTGCCGTGGGGCTTGCGGCGGCTGGTTCCGCGGGGTCCGGGGCGCCTCTTAACGTAACTGTGGCTGTGTTGGACGGGTTTGGGGCGGGATTGAGTTGTGGAGGTCGTGGGGGTTGGGCGCGGCGTAGGCGAGGGCTTGGCTTACGCCGGGGCGTACCACGTGTCGGCGCCGTCTTTCACCCATGCCACGAACGTCGCCGCGGCGGGCCCCGTGGTTTTCGTGAAGGTGCCGACCGCCAAGCTCAGCGTCGCCGCCCTGGACGACTGTGGGTAGCCCATCGACATATACGTCGCCGAGGTGAGGCTGGAGGGGCCGTCGCGGCTGAACTTCACGAAGCCGCCTACGGCGCCGCCGGACTGGAACCGCTCCTCCAGCCACGCCAGCTCCCGCCCCCCGTCTACAAATTCAGGTTTCACAAGTATAATACTCACCCTACATAAATCTTTAGGCAGGGCGCCGGTCGGGGGTCGGGAGAAACCCTCCACGGCCACCTTCTTATTCAAGATACGGTAACCCTCGGCGCATTAGTCCGCATTTTCGCAGAGCGTTGCCTCCTAGGCTTTAGCTGACGTTAGCACAATCTCCTAAAGCCCCCTGAGATGTGCCGGCGCTTCTATATACCTGCCGGGTCTCGACCCTCGTCGGCCGCCCGGCATCTCCGTGTCGTGAGGCCTCTCGCCGGTTAGGGCCTCAGCCCTTCAATACGGCTGTGGACAATGTTTCCTATAGGAAACATTTTTATTGGGTTTTTGTTTCCTACGTGGAACATGTGTTTAGAGAGCTAGTCGCCGAGTGGCTGGAGTGGCGGCCTCCCGCGATGGTGGAGAGGGAGCTCTTGGTTGAGCCTGTGGAGGGGCTTGCGGCCGCGGTTGTGGGGCCTAGGAGGGCGGGCAAGACGTATCTGCTCTACCAAACAGCGGTGAGGATTGGGAGGGCGAGAGCCATCTATATAAATTTCGAAGACGTGAGGCTGGCGGGCCTTTCGCCGCGCCACTTCGGCGCCTTCCTGAAGGTGCTGGCGGAGGCCGGCAATCCGCCGGTTTTGTTGTTAGACGAGGTGCAGAACATACCCCACTGGGGGAGGTGGGTCAGGACTCTTCTCGACAGAAGATACGCCGTAGTGGTCGCCGGCTCCTCCTCTAGGCTGACCCTCCGCGAGGTGCCCACCGAGCTCCGCGGCCGCTATCTATCGCATGTGCTCCTCCCCTTCTCCTTCCGCGAGTTCCTAAAGGCCAGGGGGCTCGGGCCGCCGTCCCCGGCGACGCCGGCCTCCCGGGGGCGCCTCCTAGCCGCGTTGAGGGAGTATCTAGAGGTGGGGGGATACCCGGAGGCGGTCCTGCACCCGGATCTGGCCCCCGCTTTGCTCAAGTCCTACAGAGACGCGGTGGCCTACCGCGACGTCGTGGAGAGACACAGGGTGAGAGACGCCGCCTCCCTCGAGCTGTTCATATCGATGGCTGAGGCCTCCTTCGCAGGGGTCTTCTCCATATCCGCGGCTCACAGAAGGATGAAGGCCGCGGGGTTTGACAAGAGCAAGAAAACCCTCGCCAACTACCTGAAATACCTCGAGGAGGCCTACTACATCGTGGCGCTCCCCAAGTGGGGCTTCGGCAAGACCTCCCTCCTCCAGCCCAAGAAGATATACCCCATAGACCCCGCCTACATCCCGCGGGGCCAGATGGGCAGGAAGATGGAGACGGCGGTGGCCCTTGAGCTGCTCCGCCGCGGCGAGGCGCCCAGATACTTCAAGGGCAGAGGCGAGGTGGACTTCGTGACTGACACCGAGGCTGTGCAGGTCACATACGCCTCAGCCATCGACGAGATAGACCGCAGAGAGCTGAAATCCCTCGCCGAGGCCGTAGAGACTACGGGCAGAAGACCCCTGCTCATCACCTGGGACCTAGAGGACGTCCTCGAGATCCGAGGGGCGAAGATCGAGGCCATCCCTCTGTGGAGGTGGTTGCTTTCGCAGACGCCAGGCCGAGGAGAGGCACGAACAACCGTCTAGACCCGCCGAGGCCGCCGACATACCGACGCGCACCAGAACTCGACGCCCGCAGAGGCCAGCGGCGGCGCGAGCCCCCCGGAGAACTCGGCAAAGTGATATCGCCAAGCCCCGCGACGCCGCCTACCATGGACGCCCGGAGCAAACCGCGCAACACCGCCTCTAGCCGCCTACAGAGGGCTTGCATAAGAGCCCGGCTGTCATGAAACTCGTCGTAAGGCTAATGGGGGCTTCGCTCGCTAGCTCCGCACCACGGCAGACGTTCGGCATAGCTATCTACCGGCCGAATTCCCCCAAGCCGCTCAAAGGTCTCAACCACCTGTGGAGGCGGCGCATCTTTATATATGAGAGGACGCAGTTGCTCGGAAGACGGCTGGTCCTGCCGTATCTTAGCCGTCAAGCCAATTCGTTGCGCCGTTAACACCCGCCGTTTAACGGCGTTCTTTCAACTATCTTACATAAACATACAACGAGAGAGTTGAAGTATCGTGTGTTAACGACGTTGTGGTTTATAAACGGCTTGAAGTTGCTGTGCCAGCTGGTGCGGACTAACACTCTGGAAAAACATAAAAACTCGAGAAAACTAGATAAAGGCGGAAAGATTTTCTTACACACAAGTTATTAGGTAGCTCAAATTATTCTGTTTATTTGTATTTCTTGTGTATTATGTGTCTATGTAGAGGAGCATGCCGTTATGGTTCTTTTCTCATTATTGTTGTTTTTCGCTTTAAAAGTTGCTCGTGAAGGTTAATGTTTTTCATGTCACTGTTAAGATGCACTGTTGGCACTCTTTTTAGCCTAGGGAAAAGATTTATGTGAGAATCGGCTTTTCTCTGTGCGTCTTGTGGGGCCCGCCACTGTGGTCAGCGTGGCGTATATCGACCCGGGGAACTGGGGGTCTAACCTAGCGGCTGGTTCGCACTTCGGCTTTTCTCTGCTGTGGGTGGTGTGGCTCAGCGGCTTTTTGGCGGTGTATTTCCAGTATTTGGCTGGGCTGGTGGGCCTCTCGGGTGCTGGCCTTCTGGATCTTTTTGAGGCTAGGCTAAAAAGGTTTAAGCCTCTGCTGGCGCCGCCCTTGGTGGCGATGGTCTTGGCGACGGACATGGCTGAGTACATGGGGCTCATAATCGCCGTGCATCTGTTGACTGGGGTGCCGCTGGACGTGGCGGCTGTGTTTGCCTTGGTAGACGTCGTCTTGTTGGCGTCGCTTTCCGACAGGCGGACTCTCTTCGCGAGGGTTATTGGGGTGTTTGTGGCCGTGGTGGCGCTTAGCTTCTTGGTCGAGCTGTGGTTTGTGAAGCCGCCGCTGTGGGAGGTGGTCCTTGGAAGCGTCGTGCCGAGGTTGCCGGAGGGGGCCGCGGTGGTGGCGGTGGCCATAATGGGGGCCACCATAATGCCGCATGCCCTGCTTCTGCATTCGCACCTCACCCACGGGATGGATAGGAGGGTGCATATGTGGCAGACCTTGGCTAATCTGCTGGGGGCCTCTGCCATAAACGCCTCTATGCAGATCATGGCGGCGACTGCCCTCTTCGGGAGGGCGGTGGATCTGGGCGAGGCACCGGCGGTCCTCGAGCCTTTGTTCGGCGGCTTAGCGGCGGCTCTCTTCTCCGTGGCCCTCTTCGCGGCGTCTCTCTCGGCCTCTGCGGTGTCGGTGGAGGCTGGGGTGTTGGTGTTCCGCTACGCCACGGGCAGGAGGTTTTCGGCCGCGGCGGCGAGGCTGACCGCCCGCCTAGTCAACATCGCCCCGGCGCTCGCCGCGCTTCACCTCGGCGCCAGCCCCGTGGAGGTGCTGGTCTACACGCAGTACGTGCTGTCGCTGATACTGCCTGTGGTCATGGCGGCGGCGGTGCGGTGGAGCTGGCATATGCTCGGGGCGGCTGGGAGGGCAACCGCCCTGGCGGGCACGGTCTTCGTAACGGCGATGGACCTATACTCCTTCGTCGCCGGCTAGGACCCCCCGCATCTTCTTCAAGGCTTCGTTGAGCTTCTCTATGCGGAGCACCACCTCAGGGCTGATTACATGCTCCAGCTTCTCGGCCTCCCGGAACGCCTCCTCCGGCGCGACGCCGATCAGCAGGAAGAACTCCTCTAGGGTTTTGTGCCTCTGGTTCAGCTCCTCCACGCGCCTCCGGCCTGCCTCGGTGAGGCGGAGGCCCTTCCTGCCGCCGTACGTCACAAGCCCCTCCGCCTCCAGCTCCCGCACCACCTTCAAGGCGCTACTGGGCTTCACGCTGAGAGCCCGGGCAAGCCTTGAAAGCGTCACGCCATCGCCGAGGGAATATATGGCCTCGAGGTAGTGCTCCTTCCTCACGCGGAGCGGCGCGTGTGCGTCGTCCACGTAACTCGTTCGTGGCGTAGATTTATCTTTTGCCGCGGTGTCAAAGGGCGGTAAAGCTTATAAAAACGTAGTTAGAACGCCAGAGGGGCCCGTAGCTCAGCCCGGATAGAGCGGCGGCCTTCTAAGCGCCGGCAGGCGGGTAAAGCCGTAGGTCGTGGGTTCACGGCGAGAGCCGGCCTACAAATCCCATCGGGCCCGCCACCGACCTTTCAATGCTTGACTAATATGGTTCGGCATGCCGGGTTCAGGCGCATCATACCTAGTTTTCTCCGCGGCGCTGGTTGCTCCACCTTTGTATTGGCCCTAACTCCTCGTATTGGGCCGTGTCTGCTGGTGCCTCTGGTTTCTGTCCATCCGCTACATCTCTTGTAGACTCTGGGTTTTTCGCTAGTCAGCACCTCTATTAACTTCGTCGCCCTCGCCTCCTTGTCGATGTGTTTATAGTACTCCGCGTAGTACTTGGGAGTTACAGCACCTCCGCTTTTACGCCGTGATCTTTCCTCTTCTCCAGTCTCTTCTTGAGCTTGAGGCCTTCTAAGGTGCTTCGGGACATCACCACGCGGTATCTGGCCGCCGGCTTTCTTAAACGCCTCAGCCACGGCGTCGGCGAATTGATCAACACCTCGGCCCTCCTTGTAGGTGTAAACCTCGTCTGCTTTCTACTCTTCTCGCAGATGCTCCGCCACCTCCATGCGGCAAGTGTCAGGCGGGACGATGATGAAGACAGCGCAGGTCAGGCGCAACACCACATCTCCAACCACATGAGCAACCGCGGCACCTGAGCCCGACTCCATAACACCTGTCTCAAACAATTTTTAAGAAATAGCTAGTGATGGGCTATGGCTTGTCTTTCTTCTCTGTGTGTGGAGAGAGTGTTGAGGGCTCTCGGCCTTTCTACGTCGCAGGTGCCGGACTGCGGCGTTATGGGGGGTGGGTTGTGTGTGGCTGACTGCGGCTTGCTTGGGAGGCTGTGTAGTGGAAGGAGGCTGAAGATGAGCGCAGTATATGTATTCTGTTGCGGCGCCGAGGTGTTTTACGTGGGGCAGACCAGGGATCTCTGCAGGAGGGTTTATAGAGAGCACTGCGCGGCGCATATAGGCGGGTCGGAGGGGGTGGTTAGGTTTCTCATGTATCACCTCCCCGAGATCTGCCGCGAAGTGGGGAATATTGAAGATGTGGTGAAGAGGGAGGAGAAGGCTAAGGAGATCCTTAGGCGGAAGCTCGCCGCCTACAAAATCGTTGTGGTGCCGACGGATAGGCCAGAGGAACTGGAGGAGAAGCTGATCGGGGCGCTCCGCCCTAGGCTAAACCCGCCGCGCAACCGCCGCTGAGGTGGCGGTGACCGGCGGGAGGGCACGCGTCTCGCACGCCGCCGTTTCTATCGGCAACCTACACACATGCGGCGAGGGCTCGAGACAGCAAGCTGAGGTGCAACCCCCGGCGATGGTAGGTAGGGCACATATGTTGTTTTTCTTTGCGGCGGCTAGTCGCTACTTGTTGCTGGATGCCCATTTACCGTGGTGATGAAAGCCCAGCTTGGAGTAGCCGTGTCTTCGTCTAGGAAGGACCAGAGAGCTACGCCTCTGACGACGGCTTTCCACCGAAGTTTATAATTATGAAGAACTGATTGAGAAGGAAGACCCGAAGGTTATCTAGAGAGTGGGATTTAGAGGGGTTTCTACTGGCCGCGGACTGGGTGGGGCGGGGTTGTGGTTGGAAATGTGTATGCCGCGGCGTGGCTATGGGGCTGGTTGCGGAGACGCCCCGCCGCTTGGCGCGGAGAGGTGGTTTCGGCGCGCTTAACCGCCTAGGCGTCTGCGTATGCTTGTGGCCGCCGGCGGTGGAGTAGCCGCGTGGGCGAGCCGCATACTGCTGAGGGCCTCCGCTTGTCGTTGAGAAGCCCAGCCCGTCTTCACGCCCCGCCGCCCTTACCAGAGGAGGATCCGCGGCTCACGTAGCCCGCCACAGCGGTGGGTTTGACGCCTCCAGCAATAGCCCGGCTAGATACGGCATGGGCTCAGCGCCGCCTCGCATGTGGCTCCCCACCCAACGCTGAGGCTGAACCCCCGGCGCCGCCGCAGACAGCCGACTCCGTCACCCACATGCACGAAGAAGACGCGTTAGCCCCCTGCGCTGGGCAGTCTACACGCCGAGACGCGCCCGTGTAAGCTCTTCAAACCCAGCACGAGGCCCCAGCGCCGCGGCGGAGACCGGGCAGAAGCCCGCGCCGCGGGCTGTGTCGAGTTGAGTGATCGCCTCTCGAGGCGCGTTTCCGCGGCTTGTCGACGAAATTTCTTAAGTCTCTATGTAGTAGTCGAGTTCTCTGTTGTCTATGATTATTGATTATTTTTATATGTCTTTTTGTGGTCTTCAGGAGGCGCTTGGGTCTCAGCGTCGCTGTGTATGTGCCGTCGGGGTTTTGCTGGTATGACTCGACTGCCCACTCCTCGCCGGCGCATTCGCCGTACATGTAGGCGAAGTCCTCAAAGTAGTCAACAGTGCCGCATGTGTAGCACATATTGCCGTAGAAGCGCGCCACCACCCTATCCGGCCCAGCCTCTACCACGTCCACAAGAGCCTCGCTACCGAAGACCATCCTAAAGGTGTCCACAGTCTCCGACATGCAGTCCACGCCATGTCCCGGAATCCACCATAAAAACCTTCCCCCAACGCCACACCCCCTTGACCAAACATATAAAAAACAAGCTTCTTAAAGAAATAATAATTATAATAATTTACTCTTTTTAATTAGTCTAAATAGTAGAAGTAAGGCTTATATCAGGGCATGAACATACGGCTATGGCCTGGGCGAGACCGAGAGGACTCGTCCGCTGGGTAGCCGCGGCGGCGGTTGCGGTAGTTCTGGCGGCGGTCCTAGCCTTGATCCTCGGCAACCTGCCGCAGAGCGCCGCAACGTCCACAACTACGCCGCCCGCCACGTCGGCGTCGCAGACAACCACCACGGCCACGACACCTACGTCAACCACATCTGTTGCGGCCACGTCGTCTGCCAAATGTAGCGGCGACGTGCTGGGCTACATAGCGCCGACGTTGATAAAGATTACGTGGGACGCCGCGAGGCAAGCCGGTCTCTCAACCGGCGCGATTCAGTCCATAGGCTCTGTGGAGGGGCTCCGCCGGATGCAACAAGGGGCCGTGCCAGATATCTACGGCTCGGTGGACGTGGAGCTTCTGCCCGACATAGAGAAGCTCAAGCCGCGTCAGATCTTCGTGCTGGGCGGCTTCAGCCTAGGCGTCGTCTGTAGAAAGCCGCTGAATTCGCCAGACGACCTCGCCGCGAGGACGCTCGTCTTGGCAGACCCCAACAAGGCCCCCATAGGCTACAGAGCCCTCGCCGCCGCCTGGATGCTTAAGAAAGACGGCGTGGTGGACGTGATGACCCTCTTCGAAAAGACGGGGGTCAAATATGTAGAGACCCCACGCGGGGTCAACATCACAATACCCACAGCCCTCACGCCCACGGAGAAGGTCCAGATAGCCGCCAACCTCGACGCCTCGTGGAGCGTGTTAGAAAGCGGCGCCGCGGACTGTAGCTTCACGTATCTTCCATTCGTAATAGGCAAGCTAGGCCGGCTGGAGAAGATAGGGGAGACGAACCTCTGGACGATATATAAAGGCGCCAGGGAGGGCAAGGAGTACTACGCCTACTTCTTCAAAGGCCCCTACTCCTTCGTCCAAGACCCGCCTTACGAGATATACGCCTTGTTCATGCAAGGCGACAAGGTGGCTAAGGTGTTGAGGGTGGGCCGCTTCGCCGCCTTCGTCGCGTCGTTCAGCGAGAAGGGCGACTGCATCGTAGACGCCCTAAAGAAGATGGACCTCGCCGCCTATGGATTCATTCGCTAAAACAGTCGTAGTCGCGACAATCACCACCCTTTTTCTCCTCCTCGTATTTCTACCACTTGTCCACATAAGCCCGCCGCCCCCCGGCCTCTTCGAAAGCACGGCACTAACAGCCGCCTTCGGCCTGGCGGCCGCCGCCCTGTCGCTAGTCCCTGGCCTCGCCGCCGCCATGGCTCTGCGGAGAGGCGGGGTCTGGGCCGCCCTGGCGCAGGTGTTGTACGTGCCGGCCGTGGTGCCGCCCACCTCCGTCGGCGTACTGCTCCTCGCCTCCTTCAGCTTGCCGAGGCTGTTCTGCACAGAAGGCGTAGAGGCGCTCTGCGGCGCCGCCTCCTTCGTCAATGAGTACATAATCAACAGGCCGCTGGGCGTCTTGATAGCCATGACCGTTATGGCTCTGCCAGTAGCCTTCTCCATATTCGACGGGGCGCTTAGAGAGGAGCGGGCAGAGATGTTCTTCCGCTCCCTCGGCCTCTCCGGGCCGAGACTGCTCCTGACGCTCCTCCTCTCGCTTAGGACCGCCACAGTTTCTGCGCTTATCTTCGCGTGGATTAGGAGCTTCGGCGAGCTCGGCGTCTTGCTGATCTTCGCCTCCTACCCAGTCACCGCATCTATATACATATACCAGGCGTGGCTTACCTACGGCGTAGGGCCGGCCGTCGGCGCATCGCTTGCCGTGGTTGTGTTGGCGGTTGCCGCGGCCTACCTAGCGAGGCGATGGCTCTCCTCGTAGAGAACCTCACGGCGAGACGCGGCGTGTTTACGCTACGTGTGGAGAGGCTAGAGGTCAACTCCGTCGTGGCCGTGGTGGGGCGCAACGGCTCAGGCAAGACCACGCTGCTGGACGCCATCGCCGGCGTCATAAAGGCCGAGGGACGCGTGGAGACCTGCGGCAGAGATGTGTCCCGCCTCCCGCCGGAGAGACGCCGCCTCGCCTACGTGCAGTCTGTGCCGGTGGATCCCCCAACCCGCGTGGACAAGTTCCTGAGGGCCCTGGCCAAGATACACGGCACCGAGGCCGAGGTGGAAGCCGTCGCCGAGAGGCTGGGCATCAAGCATCTCCTCACCCGGCGAACCGGACTCTCCACAGGCCAGAAACAGCTGGTAAACCTAGCCGCCGCCCTTCTGACGCGGCCCTGCACCTTCCTCATGGACGAGCCCACCTCGCACCTAGACTGGCTGAACAAGAAGGCGTTTAACGACGTTGTGAAGGCACTGAAGATGCCGGTGCTGTACGTCACCCACGACCCCTTCGAGGCGATGTATGTGGCCGACGTCATATGCGTGATGGAGGGGGGCATGGTCCTGCGTTGCGTCGGGGGGCAGAGGGAGGAGCTGGAGCATGTCTACAGAGTTGCGGAGTCCTTCTGGTCTCCTCTGCGCTGATCCTCCAGCAGGGAGAGGAGGCACTCCACGAAGCGGCGGCCTTTCTCCGTAATTCTGACGAAGGATTTTATGTCCAAGCGCCTCCTCTCCACGAGGCCGAGCTTCTCGAGGCGGATGGAGGCGGTGTAGAACCCCGTGGTCATGAGTCCGAGCTCCGCCAGGAGGTATGAGTCCACCCATTTAAACTGCTGGTTGAGGAAATACAGCAACACCAGCAACCGCATGCCGTCGTATCTAATCGTGTGGAGGGCCTTGTCTAGCTTTCTGAGCACCTCCAGCTCATCTGTCACGTCTAACCTCCCCGCGCGTTATTTAACTTCAATGGTCACCAGCGGTGCGGCTCGGCCTCGCCCGTGGCCGCCGTCTTCAGCCTCTCGACGCCGCCGATTGCCTTTACTATCTCCGCGACAGAACGCGGCACGAGCTCCTCCCACTGGGGGTCCCCCCGGAGCATGAGCTCCCTGACTCTGGTGGAGCTGTACCTCTCCCTGCGGTACATGGGTTGTTGCCTCACCTCGTAGCCGGCTTCTCTGAAGAGCAGTGCGACGAAGGGGTTTCCCGTATACACCACTTGAAACGGCGGGGCGTACGACCTCACGCGGCCCAGCCACTCCAGGTTGTTCTCCACGTTGGGGATGGGTATCGCCACCACGCGCCCCAGATCCACCCCTCCCTCGCGGAGGGCCTCCCTCAGCATCCAGATCCTCTCGCCGGCTGTGAAGGGGTCCTTCAGGAGGTAGTTAAACTGGGCCGACCCGACGGCCACCACCACCTCCTCTACCTCCCGCAGGATCTCCGTAACCGCATACACGTGGCCCCAGTGGGGGGGCTGGAAGCGGCCGGGGAAGAGAGCCCGTTTCACAGGATGGAGAATGCGCTGTTTTATTTCTTTAAAGCCGCAAACGTCAACGCGGCCATGTTGGCTATAAGCACCGCGGGGCTCTGGAGCGGATTCACCACGACGTTAACTACGCCCAGCGGTGTTAAAAGAGCTCTGAGGTGGCGCGGTAGCGGCCCTCTTAAGTACCCTGTGACGCCGGCGGCTAACGAGTACATGCCTACCATGCCCGAGGCGAAGTTTATCAAAACCCCTAACGCCGCGGCTGCGTCCCAGTTTTTCACCGTGACTAACGGGGGGTCGGAGTGAAACGCAAACATGTAGGGCCCTAGGTGGCCCGCCAGCGCCAAGATGCTTGCGTAGAGCCCTGTCTTGAAGAAGTCTAATTTCGCTATTGTGCTTGCGGCGTATGCGGCTAGGGCGACGGGCGGCGTCACGTCGGCAAGTATGCCTAAGTAAAACACAAACATGTGCGCCATCAAGAGGGCGGCGTCTGGGGCGTAGCCCAGCTCCCTCGCCGCCGAGGCCATGGCCCATGCGGAGACAAGCGACGTGATTGATGTAGTTCGCAGCAGTGGGGAGCCCATGCCGAGAACTAGGCTTATAGACATCGTCATGAGGAGCAACAGGGGCAAATTGCCGCCTGTCAGCTCAAGTAGTTTGTCTGCAGGAACCACTATCTGGTTAGTCTCTGGATAGAGGGAAATGACCCCCCTCATGTCAACCTTGTTTTTGTTAAACATATAGAGGGCGTTGTAGGCGTAGTAAGCTATGTCGTTTTGTATAAAGGCTATGTTGGCGTCGTCCTGCGCCAGCGCGTTGGCGTTGGCCACGGAGGCGCCGCTTGTCCTCGCCTCGGCGACTACCGCATCACCGGCATATTCAACATCTCCGCGAGTTTAGAGCCTACGGGGAAGTAGACGCCGCCGCTGCCCCCTGTGAAGCTCATTAACCTATACTTCGGTTTAGGCGTCGTCGGCGTGGTGGTCGGCGGCGTCGTGGGCGTCGGCGAGGGGAGAGGAGGTGGGCGAAGTTGTTGGGGTGGGGGCTGCGCCGGTGGCTGTGTGAGGAGTAGCGCCAAGGTGGCGAGTATTACCAGCATTACCACTATCCCCCCTATTAACACTGTCTTCATAGAAAAGGGTTTATTATATATAAGGTTTTAGTTGCCGTAAATAACTTGCTTGACAATTACTAGTATGTATATTTACTTCCGGTTGTACCTGTTGTCCGTCTGTATCTTACCCACCTGCTGTAGTACTCCTTCAGCTTGTCTGGGTCTTTTGTGAAGAGATCCCTTATGTCGTCTATCCCCAGCAGTATCATCGCTATTCTGTCCAGCCCCCAGCCCCAGGCGAGCACCCTGCTCCTCTTCACGCCGAGGGGCTCGGTGACCTCAGGTCGGAAGACGCCGGCGCCTCCGAACTCCACCCAGCCCAGCTTGGGGTGCTCGGCGTAGACCTCCACGGAGGGGGAGGTGAAGGGGAAATAGGCGGGTCTGAACTTGACCTTTGTCATGCCTAGAGCCTTGGCGATCTGCTCCAGCTGGCCCAGCAGGTGTTTAAAGGTGAGGCCGGGGCCCACCACTATTCCGTCTAGCTGGTGGAACTCCATGCTGTGTTTCGGATCCAGCTTCTCGGGGCGGAAGACCCTCCCGATTGTGAAGACCTTGTACTCGCCGTCTCCCCTCTCCGCCAGCGCCCTGATCGTCGTGGCGGTTGTCTGCGTCCGGAGGACCGGATTCAGCGCCTTCTTGGGGTCCCACCTGTAGCCCCACTTCTCCTCGTGGACGCGGCCCACCGCCTTCATGAGATCCTCGGGGGGCTTCTCCAGGTGGCCGTCCCACTGCACGTAGAACGTGTCGTGTACCTCCCTGGCGGGGTGGTCCTGGGCCTGGAAGAGGGCGTCGAAGTTCCAGAACTCCACCTCCAGCACGGGCCCCCTCACCTCCTCGAAGCCGAGCCCCACCATCACCTCCCTGACGTAGTCAAGGAACTCGTTGAAGAAGTGGGGCACCGGCGCTGGGTACTCCGGCGGCTCCGCAGATAGGTCGAAGGGCTTTAGGAGGTAGCTCCGCCACCTGCCCGTGGCTATGTCTTCGCTTGTTACGGCGGTCTTTATCTCCGCTGGCTGGACCTCGGCGAGAGACACGGCGGCTTTTACGTAGATGAGAGTTCGTTCCACCCTCCGCACCAGCCTCCGTTTGAGGAACTCTTGGAGCACCTCCCGCGGCGCTACGTCAAGGCTCTGGAGAAGTCGTTGCTTCTCCGCCGCCGCCGCAAGTAGCTTTCTGTAGGTCTCCTCGTCGAGCTCCAAGACGCGGCCCTTGGGCCTGGCCCCCAGCTTGGCCAAGTTGGCGAGGGCTAAGTCGGCCTCGGGCTGGTTGAGGTCCACGACGCAGACCCCCCCGCTACACGTCGCGTTCTTCAGGAGCTTGTACTCGGGGAGACCCTCGGCGGCTCTGCGCCGCCCCTCCTCCGTGAGTTCGTACCTTTCCGCGGTTTTCCTCTCCACGTGGAAAAGCCCCCTCGACCTGCCCTCTTCGATGTATCTCATCAAGCTCTCGGGCTGTTGGCCCAGCTCCCGCGCTATGTCGTCGAGAGGCCGCAGTATCTGCGCGCGCTTCAAAATCTCGTAGACCAGGGGCGGCACGAGGATCACGACATTAGGAAAGACCCCATTAATATGTAAAACGGGCGTGTGGACTGGGACGGAAAATTCTCGGTGTTCTATATTACCTCCCCTTCACTAGGGAGATGGGGAGCTCCTCCTCCTTCTCCTCCTCTCTCGCCGGCTTAGCTTTGAAAACCTCTTTATACAGGAGGTCGCGCAACGCGGCTCTTATGGCTTCGCTTCTGTTGGGGAATATGCCGCGTCTCACGAGCTCGTCAAGCTCCTCCAGCATCTTCTTCGGAACGTGGACGGAGATAAGCGACATCTTATCCTGGCTCTTGCTCCTCGGCATGGATTCAAGGATTACCTGCGTTAATAAAGGTGGTTCTCAGATAATATGAGCATACTACGGCCTCGCCTCCGCCTCCACGGCGGAAAGCGCCTTTATGAGTTGCTCCAACACGTGATACCTGGGCAAGGTGGCCAGCTTCCTTGACAGCTTCCTAAGCCTCTCAGCCTCCTGGGGAGTTATGGGCTTGGACTTCCCCTCGCCGTCGTAGGCATGCCACTCGCCCTTCTCGTATATATACCCCACGTCGCCCATATATATCTCAGCGTACAGCCCCCTCCTCCTAGACTCCGCAAACACCACGATGTCCTCAAGCTCAAGCTCCATATACGCGTTGCGCAGAACCAACCGGAGAAACGGAGCCCTAAGTCTCACGGTTCCTCACCACCTCGGCTTTTAAAAAGATATTGTTCGTCCCCCACCCCTACCTCAGCTGGCTACTGTGCATAGGCCCCATGAGGCTTAGAGCCCATGGAGGTGCCCGTTCTCATGTCGTCATCGCGTCCTCATTCACACGCTACGCGTTGAAGTCGCCCGCGGCAGCGGCGCCGACCGTCTCCGCCGGCGCCCTCAGAAGTTATGAGCCAAAAACCTTTGTGGCTTCAGAAAGTGCTCACATTAAAACGCCGATGATAACCGGCAAGAAGGGGAGTAAATAGTTCCGGCGCAGTACTTGACTATGCTGTGTCAGGCGCGGTGTATTAAAAGATATTATTGACGCGCTGGTAAGGCGTTGTCAAGTTGCTCAACACAACCTGGGAAACGGAACCGTCCTAAAACCAGGTTGATCCTAAGCCGTGGCGTGGGGCTGGGCAACGCCTACCGTGTTGCCGACGCCTATTAGGAGCACGGATTCGCCAGGTTGCACATTTGTATTTATGAACTCCAGCACCCTCTTGGTGGTGTTCTGCACCGCGGTGTATATGTCGCTGGTCATGGTGGTTAAGGCCTCGGCTTGTCTCATCTTTATTAGGAATGCGTAGAGCGGCACGCCGTATTTCGCGGCGTAGCTCTCTATGTTGAACTTCTCTACGCCGACGCCGCCCATGGCCACGCCGATGCCCTCGGCCACCTCCCCCGTCTTCTCGCCCTCAAGCCGCAGTGCGGCGTCTACAGTAACTATGTACTTGGGCTTGGCGTTGAGCTTGTTGAAGACGTACTCCACGGCCTCGTCCAGCCTCCCCACGGTGCTCCCGGGGCCCTCCGCCTTGATGACATACAGCCTCCTTCCCTGGTAGTCGCATTCGGCGACCACGGTGTCTTTAACGGCGGAGTGATACGTGGGCGCCAAGCACTGGCTCAACACGTTGTAAGCCACGAGAGGGCCGGCGCTGTCGCCGATGGGGACCCCCTTGATGAAGGAGTTAACCGCCTCGTTTACCGTGTCTGTAAGCTCCTTCAAAAGAGGCAGTAGCATTGTGAGCTGTATCACCAGGTAGAAGGCTTTGTACTTCTTAGCCGTCTTGTAGTAGTGGTCAACCACCTTATATATGAGGTTCATGTATCTAAGCGCCTCCACTGCCGTGGCCAGGTTCTTCACGGTGATCCCGTCGTCCACAATCCTGCGTATCTCGTGCTCATACGTCTCCACGTAGGTGTTCAGTATGTGTTTATACTTCGGCACAATCCCGTTGGGGTCCAACGCCGTCGGCTCTATCACGGCGAAATCCACCATCTTCTTAAGCGTAGCCTCCAGCTCGGACTTCGCTATATCACGCCGCTTTGCCTTCTCAAGCGCAGAAAGCACGTTGGCAGACGCGGCGTTGAGGAGCTGGCCTAGGTAGGAGAGGAAACCGCTCACCTGGCTCAGGTAGCGCCACATCTGCAGATCCTGCAACATGAAGATTAACGCGAACCAAATCAGTAACGATAACAGATACCACATGGGATCGTAGCCCGGTGCCTGAATGTACATTGAGACGGTTAGCTACTTCCTTATAAAAAAATTTCGTAAAATGAAAGAGCGAGCCACGCTGTCCTCTTGTACACCGCTATTTTGACGACACCGCCAACGTCTGAACGCCGTGGCGCACCACCTACCGTCAAGCTACCAGCAACGAAGAGCTTGAAAACATATTGAGCTTGGAAGAGATAGGTGGAGAGGAGGCAGAGGGCGCCTAGGCGGTCTCGATAAACACGCCGGATTTATATCACGGTATATACAAAACTGTGCCGCTCAGATGGGGAATGGGTAAAGTCTCGGTAGAGACATCACCGCAGGCAGTGATGAGTTGGTTTCAGAATTCGAAGGCTCAATCACTCCTCAGATAGAATCCCGTCATCACGAGGAGACATGGGGACGGGTTTAAAAACCTAGACCTCGACGAGGTCTTTCTCGTCTTTCTCTTCTTTGGGTTTTTCTCCTCTTCTCAGCCCAAACGCAACTGCTACGCCGACGGTAGCGGCCGCTGCCGCGATCTTTAGAAAGCTCTCCTTAGTCAGCGTGGGGATCTTCACCTCCGGCTGGAGCTGGACCAAGTACCTCACGCCGTTTATCTCGACGGCGGCTTTATCGTCTATTGGAATAATGCGGGCCACCCCGCCGGCTCCGCGGAACTTGAGACCTCCCACATATATGGCGAAGTCTGGAAGCGGGGTGCCCAGGGCGTCTACCACCCTCACCTCGCGGAAGAACGACGTTGTGTTTATCTGCAAGACGGGGGACGCCTTCTTCCTGAACTCAGCCACCAAGGTGCCGTTGTAATAAATCCTCACAGTAACGTTGGACCCTATCTTGGCCACCTCAGGCTCAACAGCGGCGGTGAATTCTGGCCCCGCCACGACCCTGGGCTTCACCAAGTCCGTAAACGCCTCGACGACCCCACCCGCGACTTGGGCGGGGTATTTATACATCTCGCTGGTTTTCACGTAGATGTAGTATGTGGCGCCCTCCACGACACACATGCCCACCTGTGAGCCGTCGTCTGTAGACACCGCGTATACCGGGAGGTTCTGGCCGTCCGCCGTCTTGGCAATTGCGCCGCGGAGCCTCCAAGTAGTTATGTTGTCCGGCAGGTAGTAGAACGAGAGGGCGTATTCCTCGCCCGTTTCCAGCTTCACGTAGACCCTCAACGGCCTCTCCAGCGGGTTCACTACGGTGGCGCTTCCCGCACACTCGCCCACCACCGGCACAGAAATCTGCTCCACAACCACGCGGGGTCTCCCCACCACCTCAGTCTGGTTCGGCGCAAACATCAGGTGGAAGTCGGGGCTCCAGGGCTTAACCCCCTCCACCCTCACCCCCCTGGTCGGTATATAGACGTAGTAGTCGGGCCTCTCGCCGGAGAGGTCGATATATGTGATGTTCACAATGCCGTATGCCGATATCTGCGCTCTGCCGTAGACGACATACTCCTCGGAGTAGACCCCAAACGACGCGGCGGACGACACCTTGTAGACAAACTGCCCAGCCACCGCGGGCTGAGTGAACGACCTCACCCTCACGATGGCAGTGCCGTTTACCTCAAACGGCACGCCGAGGTAGAGATACGCCGAGTCCTCGCCCTTCACCGCGACCGGCACGGCGGGGCCCACGCTCCTCCACCTGTCTATCTTTATCGAGATGAAGTCTCCACATACGTAACCCCGTATGTACTTAGGCGTGGGGTACCTATCCAACGTCGGTTGCGTCAACGCGCCGTTGCTACCCACGGCATATGCCGACGCTATGCCCCAGGGGGATAGGGGGTCCACATATGCGGAGAAGTTGGCGCATCCCCCAAGCGGCGCCGTGTAGACGAAGGGGATTGAGGTTATGGGCACCGCCGCCGTGGTGGCGTTGATCAGCAGAAGCAGAAGACCCAACA
>Ga0315298_1003698_pt1 | contig 23880 bp, 27 predicted proteins | sample WHS_1_MG_FD_203077 | JGI IMG/M metagenome (GOLD analysis project Ga0315298, IMG submission 203077) | Extremophilic microbial mat communities from Washburn Hot Springs, YNP, Wyoming, USA - WHS_1_MG | ecosystem: Environmental > Aquatic > Thermal springs > Hot (42-90C) | place: USA: Wyoming...
AACCTCGAGGTTTGGTAAAGCGAAAATTTTTTGTTCAATCTGCAAGAGACCAGTTTATGATAATGTCGATCCGACAAAAATTATTACCTGCGGTAGTTGTGTTCAACTTCTCTTAATGGCATCAAGAGAAAACAGAATTAATTTCAGGAAATATTTTATTGAAAAAAAAGACCTTGAAGGAGCACGAAGTATTGAAGCTTTTATCCTTGAGCCTGAAGAGGAAGAAGAAATAAGAGAAGTAAAATTTCATAACATTCAAAATAAAGAGGTTTATTTATTATGATGGAGGAAAAAAAGAAACAAACCAAATCGATTCTCCCTGACCGCGGTTGGTGGGATGTTGAGAGCCTGGCCCAATATCTGAACCTCAACCCGGCAACAGTGATGCAAAAGCTGAGTGACTGGGGGGTTAAAACTTTATCGTTTTCCCGGTTGTATAAGCACAAGCTATTCAAATTGGAAGACCTTGGGAAAGACCAAAAAGGTCTATAACTACAAATTAGAGATAGGTTAGAGAAGGTGAAAATAGGGTTAGAAGGAATGAAAATAGGGTGAAAATGAAGGTATTTTCGAACCCACGTATAAATACCTTGACTCCCTATAATTGCAGTGAAAATTTTTCTCTTTGGGGGAAGGGAAGGTAAGCGTCGCCTCATCCACGATCCAAAGTTCCATTCATCGTCCAATCTGGTAAGGGGTAGAGGATGAATTTCGAGTTTGAACCAAAAGATATAGAACTTATCGCACAAAGGGTAGTAGAACTTCTTCAACCCTTACTTAGCGTAAGGCCAAGGGAAAATGAGGATCACCTTTTTGACGTAAAAGGCCTTTCTAAGTATCTTCATGTCAACCCCTCATGGATTTACAAACAGATTTCTTTAAAGGCAATTCCTTATTTTAAGTCTGGTAAATATGTTAGGTTTAAGAAGTCAGCAATAGATAGATGGATCGATATCAATACAATTCGACCTATCCCTTTTGAAAAAGCAAAAAATAAGGGGTGACCTCCTGATTATTAGTCAACTGCCACAAAAAATAATGATTGAAAAATCAATAATTTATCAACCGCTGTGCTCTAAATTGTGCAGTAAAAAACTCTTGACAATGGCTATTTTAAGGGTTATAATTCTGGCTATATAAAGGAGGAGATGAAATTATGAAGTTTATTACAGTGACGGAGTTGAAGCAGAGGGCGACTCAGGTAGTGTCTGAAATCGAATCAACCAAAGAGGAGGTGGTGATAACAAAGAATGGAAAGCCAGTTGTGCTCATGCAGTTTATTACTGATGAAGTTTTTAATCTCAAAGAAAAAGCGAAGAGAAAGGAGGTAAAAAAACATGGCAAGAGGAATTTATAGGCGTGGGAATGTTTACTGGATAAGATATGCTGGTATTGATGGACGCATTATCAGGGAATCCACAGGTTCTACAAAGTTTCGTGACGCTGAGGCATTGCTAATCCAAAGGAAACAAGCAGTAAAAGAAGGCAAACAGCCAGTAGTAAAAAGGATCGCTAATTATACTTTCAAAGAACTTGCTGAGCAATACCTCGAATGGGCTAAAAGGCAGAGAAGCTTCAGAAGTAAGCGAGGGTTTGTAAAACAATTGCTCGAAGCCTTTGGAAATCTTCCACTTAGGCGTTTTAATTCAATGCTGATCGAACAATACCAAACCGAAAGACTCCAGAAAGGCAATAAACCCGCAACCGTTAACCGTTTGCTTGCAACTTTAAAACACATGTTTACTAAAGCTACACATTGGGATATGGTAGAAGAAGAAACCCTAAAACGGATCAGGAAAGTAAAACTCCTGGAAGAGAATAATCGCAGGCTCAGATATCTTTCAAAAGAAGAATGTCAAAGTCTTATCAATGCTTGCAGTCCTCATATGAGACCCATTGTAATATGTGCCCTTAATACTGGCATGAGAAAAAGTGAAATTCTCAATCTAAAATGGGATAACATAGATTTAAAACACGGGTTTATATTACTTGATAGAACCAAGAACGGTGAAAGAAGGGAAATCCCAATAAATGATACTTTGAGATGTGTTCTACAAAGCTTAATAAGACGATTGGATGTGCCCTATGTATTCTATGATCCCGCCACTGGGAAACCCTATCAGGATATCAAACGAAGCTTTAATTCAGCACTAAGGAGAGCAGGAATAAGGGATTTTCACTTCCACGACCTACGCCATACCTTTGCTTCTCACCTGGTAATGGCTGGTGTAGACCTAACCACAGTAAAAGAATTATTGGGACATAAGACCCTTACAATGACCCTGAGATACGCTCACCTTGCCCCAAGCCATAAGGTCAAAGCAGTAGACATACTCGATAATATGCTTGGAGAGAAGCCAAGTGCACAAAAAGTGCACAATTTAGGAGTTATTGGACAGGCTTAAATCATATAACTTATTGAAATTACTGGAGCCCACGGACGGATTTGAACCGCCAACCCGCTGATTACAAATCAGCAGCTCTGCCGTTGAGCTACGTGGGCTAAATGAGAAATTTTACAAAAAATATTTTTATATAATATAATATAAAGAATTAAAGTGAGCAAGCCCTAAATTAGAGGCGAAATTAAAATCTAACCATCTTATTCTATTATGATAATTAGAAAATTATTTGGTTCAATTATTCTTATTGCCCTTTTATTTATACCTTTCTTTTCCGATGCAGAATCAATAAGAAATGTTACTCAGAATATTGAAAGATTAAAAATGATTTCACCACCTTATGATTTTGCTCTCATAGGAGATTCTCGAGATGGAGAAAATGTATATAGGCAACTAATTCAAAGGATTTTAGAACATAAGCCAGCCTTTATTATTCATTTGGGAGATATGATCAGCAAACCTAATGAGAAGGAATGGGAGAAGTTTTTTAAGCTCTCAGAGCCTATAAATATTCCTTTTTTCCCTGTTGTGGGAAACCATGATATTGATCAAATGAAATTGGGAGAAAAAATCTATCTTAATCAATTTTTTCTCCCAAAAGGGAAAACCTATTATAGCTTCATGGTTGGAGATGTTCTATTTATCACATTAGATTCAGAGAAAGAGCAGTGTCGAATCGCAAATGAACAATTGCTATGGCTCGAGAATACTTTAATCCATAATAAAGAAAATTATAAACTAATCTTCCTTCATAGGCCTTTATTTGTTGCAATTGATAGTTTAAAGAGGGGGAAAGCTATGGATCGATTTCCTTCTGAAAGGGATCAAATTCATCAACTTTTTATAAAGACAGGTGTTAAGGCTGTTTTTTCAGGAGACGATCATAGGTACACTTATCAAAAAGTAGATGGGATTCATTATATTATTACAGGAGGGGGAGGAGCTCCTCTCTATGCCACCAAGGAAAGGGGAGGGTATTTTCATTTTGTGCTGGTATCTTACAAAGGAAATAGAATAGAAGGGAAAGTAATAGATCTGAAAGGAGAGATTAGAGAGACCTTTATAGTGGAATAACCTTCGTTTCAATTTTTTTGAGTAATAAGATCCAATCTCTGAAGGATGGATCTGGCACCTTCAATCACTTCATCAATTACAGCCCTAACACTTTTTATTTCATGAATTAATCCTACACTTTGACCACATGCAATAATAGCCCCTTCAGTATCACCCTCTCGGTAGGCCTCTTTACTCATCTGCCCACTGATAATGGTCATCAATTCTTCTAATGATGCACCCCTCTGCTCCATTGTCAAAGTCTTCTCAGCAGCCTTATTCCTTATAACTCTGGCTGCATTGCGAATAGATCGTTGGATAATCATAGTATCTGTTTCTCGAGATCTAAGGAAAAGTTCCTTGATATTTTGATGGGCAGGGCCCTCCTCTGTTGCAACAAACCTTGTACCCATAACTACACCTTCTGCTCCAAGTGCAAGGGCTGCAACAAAGCCTCGGGCATCAGCAATTCCACCTCCAGCAATAACGGGAATTCGAAGAGATTCACAAGCAATTGGAATAAGAACAAAGGAGGTAACATCATCCATTCCCGGATGTCCTCCACATTCAAAACCTACAACCGTAACAGCATCGGCCCCAATAGCTTCCGCCTTCTTAGCAAATCGTAAAGAGGGAACTTTATGAATCAATTTAATATGATTATCCTTTAATTTCTGAATGAATGGTTCAGGGCTTCTTCCAGAAGTTTCTATTACTGGTACTTTTTCTTCAATTAGAATATCCAAAATTTCTTCAGTTCTATCTCCTTTAGTTAATTCTGGAAGCATAGAGAGGTTAACCCCAAAAGGTTTTTGTGTCATTTTTCTCATCAGGCGGATCTCATTTTTTAAAGACTCACGGTCTGGAAAAGTAAGGCTTGATATAATTCCCAATCCTCCAGCTTCAGAAACAGCAGAGGCAAGTTGAGCCGTTGCAAGCCATTGAAGTCCACCCTGAATGATTGGGTATTTAATACCCAACAATTTTGTTAAACGTGTCTCAAACATAAATTCCTCCAAAATAATATTTGATTGTTAGATATCTCGTTTATTATATCGGGTTGTGAGAAATTATCAATTTATTTTTTAAATGACTAACAAATCATATGTCATATATTATGATTAGTATTAATTAGGGAAAAAGGTCATTGGTGTGGTTTGCTATAAATTATTAAATTAAAAGGTCGGTAGTTTACCGACCTTTTAATGTTTGGCTCCCCGGGCAGGACTCGAACCTGCAACCTACTGGTTAACAGCCAGCCGCTACTACCGGTTGAGCTACCGGGGAATAATTCAAATAATCAAAACAACTTTTTAAGCCATCTTGAAAAATTATAACAGAATGATTCTCTTTTTCAAGTGAGAATTTTTTAAAAATAACGATTCCAATTAACCACGAACCAATAAATCTTCCTCTTCAACAGTTTCAGCTTTCCTTAATATTCTCTTTTTGCGCCATGCTAATAATAAATTGAATGGACCTGAAAAAACATACAAAGTTGAAAAACCAAATAAAACAATAATCGGTTCCATAATAATAACAATCATTGAAAGAATTATAAATATAAATAGACTGAAAGGTTTTCTTTTTGATAAATTGAGTTCTTTTAAACTAAAATAGCGAATATTTGAAACCATAAGGAATGATAAGAACCAAATCATTATAAGAATGACAATATCTTTTATCAGTCCTGTTTCGAATAATCTAAGATAAAGTAAAATAATGAGAGCTAACATTGAGGCAGCTGCAGGGATTGGGAGGCCTTTGAAATATTTTATCTCCCCAGATGAGGATTGAACATTAAATCGGGCAAGCCTAAGTGCTCCACAAGCAACAAATACAAAAGCTGCAAGCCATCCAAATTTCCCGTAAGGCCTTAAGGCCCAGCTAAAACAGAGGATAGCAGGAGCAACTCCAAAAGAGACAAGGTCTGCCAGGGAGTCAAACTGAATTCCAAATTTTGATGTAGCCCCTGATAGTCGAGCCACTTTTCCATCAAGCATATCAAAAACAGAAGCCAAAAGGATTGCAGCTGCCGCTAAAAAGAATTTCTCCTGGAATACGGAAATAATCGCCCAAAACCCACAAAATAGGTTTCCTGTGGTAAAAAGGTTTGGAATTATATAAATCCCTTTTCTCATTTTAATCTGAGGTCTTTTCCTTTTCATAAATATACCCTATAATGGATTCTCCTGCCTTAACATACTCCCCTAATTTTACAGTAAGCTTCACATTTGTGGGAATATATAGATCAACTCTCGATCCAAAACGAATCATACCAAAAATTTCACCTTTTCTCAAGAGATCACCAGGTTTTAAATAACATACAATCCGCCTTGCCAAAATACCTGCAATTTGTACGAGAAGAATTTTTACGCGCTCTTCATTTTCAATAAGAATGGCATTCTGTTCATTAAATTGGGAGGCTTTATCCTTATTGGCCATAAAAAATTTGCCTGGCCTATGGTTCACCTTTAGAACCTTTCCGGATATGGGTGCTCGATTGAGGTGAACATCAAAAAGGGACATAAAAATACTCACCTTAATAGCCTTGTCATTCAAAAAATTATTCTCATCGCAATGATCGATTTGGACTATCCTTCCATCCGCAGGAGAAAGGATGGCTTGTTCTATAGAAGGAATCCTTCTTGAAGGATTCCTAAAGAAGAGCGCAACAAATATTGTCCAGAGGATTCCCAAAAATAAAAGTATCTTCAATCCCATAAAACCGAAGAAGACTGTAACCATTAGGGATGGGATTAAAAAAGGAATCCCCTCGACAACGATTGGCCATCGATGGGACTTAGTTGAATCCATTAGCTCTTCTTCTCTTTGAGCCAGCTCATCATAGAACGAAGCTTTTTACCTATCTCCTCAATAGGATGTTGGGCCTCTTTTTTTCTTAATGCATTAAACATAGGTCTTCCAACTTGGTTTTCCAATATCCATTCCTTAGCAAAACTACCTGTCTGAACTTCTTCAAGAATCTTCTTCATTTCTTCTCTTGTTTTCTGTGTAATAATTCTTTTTCCACGGGTGAGATCACCATATTCTGCAGTGTCACTGATAGAATAACGCATATAGGAGATACCGCCTTCATAAATCAAATCGACAATCAATTTTAGTTCATGGAGACATTCAAAATAGGCAATCTCAGGCTGGTAACCTGCTTCAACGAGAGTATCAAAACCAGCCTTAATCAATTCAGTTACTCCCCCACATAGGACACACTGTTCTCCAAAGAGATCGGTTTCAGTTTCTTCTTTAAAGGTGGTTTCAATGACTCCTGCACGTGTTGCTCCAAGTCCCTTTGCATAAGCAAGGGCGGTTTGGAGGGCTTTCTTTGTATAGTCTTGATGGATAGCAACTAAACAAGGAACTCCCGCACCATTTACAAACTCTCGGCGAACAAGGTGTCCAGGTCCTTTTGGTGCAATCATTGATACATCAACATTTTTGGGAGGAACTATTTGACCATAATGGATATTAAATCCGTGAGAAAAGAGGAGGGTTTTTCCTTCTTTAAGATGAGGTTTTACATCTTCTTGATATAGCTTTGCTTGAACGTGGTCTTGGGTAAGGATCTGGATTATATCAGCCTGTTTAGAAGCTTCTGATGCTGTGAGTGGTTTAAAGCCGTGCTTAATTGCAAGATCATAATTTTCAGTCCCTTCTATTTCTGAAACAATAACATCTAAACCGCTATCCCTAAGATTCTGGGCTTGTGCATGTCCTTGACTTCCATAACCAATGATAGCAATCTTTTTCCCTTTGAGGTAATTTAGGTCTGCATCCTTATCATAATAAATTTTCATATCCAACTCCTTTCTTTAAAAAATAATGTGTGATTAAGAAGATTCTGTAATCACTTTACTTCCTCTAATCATAGCAACTTGACCTGTTCTAACCATTTCCTTAATTCCAAGGGGTTTAAGAAGGGTGAGAATTGCATTAATCTTTTTTTCGTCTCCAGTTATTTCAATTGTATATGTCTTTGCTCCAACATCAATAACCTTTCCTCTAAATATATCAACAATCCTCAGGATTTCCTCGCGTGTTTGTGGGGTAGCTGAAACTTTAATCAATACCATTTCCCTCTCTACATAATCTTTTTCAATAAGGTCTACAACTTTAATTACGGGAATTAATTTATTTAGTTGTTTTAGAACCTGCTCAATGATCTGATCGTCTCCTCGGGTGACAATAGTCATTGTGGAAACAGTTGGGTCCAGACTTTCGGCTACACATAGACTCTCGATATTAAAGCCTCTTCCACTAAAAAGGCCTGCTATTCGAGCCAACACACCGAATTCATTTTCTACTAATAGGGTTATTACATGACGCATTTAAACCTCAAAAATAAAAAATAATGGAATAATGGAATAATGGAATATTGTATTCATACACTCTATTTTATACGAGTCTCATTTGATTTAGTGGTTCTCCTGCTGGAACCATTGGATAGACGTTTTCATCAGGATCAACTTCAAAATCCATAATAACGGGTTTATTTATTGAAAAGGCTTTTTCAAGTATAGGAACAACCTCTTCAGGCTTTGTTGCCCTTAGACCTACTGCTCCATAAGCCTCTGCCAACTTAACAAAGTCAGGAGAAGCCCCTTTAAGACATACACAAGCATATCTTTTTTGATAGAAGAATTCCTGCCATTGTCTAACCATCCCAAGATAATTATTATTAAGGATAGCCACCTTAACAGGCAAATTGTAATGGACTGCTGTTGCAATCTCCTGGGAATTCATCTGGAAGCTCCCATCACCAGCAATATCAATAACCAATTTATTTGGGAAAGCAACCTGAGCACCAATTGCGGCAGGAAATCCATATCCCATAGTGCCAAGACCTCCAGATGTAAGGAGGGTTCTTGGTTTGTGGAAGATATAATATTGTGCAGTCCACATCTGATTTTGACCAACCTCTGTAGAAATAATAGCCTCTCCTTTTGTTAATTCGTATATCTTTTCAACTACATATTGGGGTTTAATCTTGTCCTTCTGTTCATATTTCATATTATGGCCAGTTTTAAATTTTTCTATTTGATGATACCATTTATTTAAACCCTCTTTGAAGGAATTTAGGTCTTCATCTTCAAGAAGTGATAACATTTTGGTAAGGATTCTTTTACAATCCCCTACAATAGGAAGATCTACCCTAACATTTTTACTGATTGAGGTTGGATCAATATCGATATGAATAATCTTTGCTTGCGGAGCAAAGGCCTCTATTTTCCCGGTCACCCGATCATCAAAACGAGCTCCAATAGCTATAAGTAGATCACTTTCCATAACTGCCATATTAGCCCAATAAGTACCATGCATGCCAAGCATGCCAAGAGAAAGTGGATGATTACCTGGAAATCCTCCCAATCCCATCAACGTCATAGTTACGGGGATTCCCAACCTTTCTGCAAAATGGAGAAGCTCCTTTGAGGCATTTGATGAAATTATTCCTCCACCTACATATAAAATTGGCCTTTTCGATTTTAAAATAAGCTTTATCGCCCTTTGAATTTGTCCAGGATGACCTTCATAAGTTGGATTATAACCTCTAATAAAGACTTTATCTGGATATTTAAAATCTGTAGAATTTATTAAAACATCTTTTGGTAAATCTACTAAAACTGGTCCTGGTCTGCCGGTTTTGGCGATGTAAAAAGCTTCTTTAATAATTCTTGCCAAATCCTTTACGTCCTTCACTAAGTAATTGTGTTTTGTACAAGGACGAGTAATACCAACTATATCTGCTTCCTGAAAGGCATCATTTCCAATAAGAAGTGTTGGAACTTGTCCAGTAAGAATAACCAAAGGAATCGAGTCCATAAAAGCTGTTACAATTCCAGTTACAGTATTTGTAGCTCCAGGGCCAGATGTTACCAGAACAACTCCAACTTTACCTGAGGCTCTTGCATACCCATCTGCTGAATGAACAGCTGCCTGTTCATGTCGAACCATGATCTGTTGAAAAGGACTATCCATGAGTTCATCAACAATGGGAAGAATTGCTCCACCTGGATAGGTAAATATGGTTTCAACTCCTTCCCTCTTTAGACACTCAATAACAATTTGGGCACCTGTCTTTTTCATCAAAAACCTTTATTTATATTTCATTAAAATTCTTTCCATCTGATCTTTTAAAAAGAGTTTCTTCTTTTTAATAATTTTTATCTCAATTTCCTCCTGGGGAGTTAGAAATGGTTTTTTCTCAAATGCTTCTAATTCTTTTTCCAACTGTGCATGGGCCTGTTTTGCATTTCGAAATTCTTCGTTTTCCCTCATAAGTCTTTCAACCAAGTCCTCCATTCCTTTTTCCATTTCAACCCCCTATTATAAAAGATAACATAAATTAATTTAAAAAACATAAAATAATTTATTGAAATTTGTCAAACAGGATGTTTTTCTTGCCATTTAATTTCTGCTTCTGAAGGTCTTACATATATTGGAGTAAATGTTTCTAAATCTAAAATTTTTCCACTTCGTAGGAGATCACAACCTAATTTGGCAACGGTTGTTCCAAGAGGGTTATGTAGAGGGAAAGGTGGAAATAGGGCAAAACTTTGAAGAGATTCTTTTAATATTCTACCATAGACCTTTACTCCATCTCCAATGAATATCGTCTTTCTTTCAACTCTTTTTACTAATTCTTCTGGACTTATAGCTTCATAAGAGGAGATTCGTTTCAAGAGGTTTTCCTCTGTATATTGATAAAAAGCAGTATAAAGTTCTCCTTTTTTTGCATCTATAATAGGACAGATAAGATAAGGAGTAGGAGATATTTGATTGGCTAAAATATCGAGACTTGACGCACCACAGATTGGTTTATTAGAAGCAAAGGCTAAACCTTTTATAGTACTTACACCAATTCTTAATCCTGTAAATGAACCTGGTCCAAGTGATATTGCCCATCCATCAATGGATTCGAGGCTATATTTTATCTCATTTAATATATGATCAATAGACTTAAGTAGCCTTTCTGAGTGTGTGATTGGGGCCTTTAAGTGATATTCAAATAAAATATCATGTTCTTCATCTATAAAACCTATACTTCCACACATAGTCGATGTATCTATTCCCAAAACCTTCATCTATTCACCTTTAATCGGAGAGAATATACGGACGAGGTCATTATAAAATGCAAAGATCATAAGAAGGATGACAATTACTAAACCAACTTGTTGTGCTATTTCCATCTTTTTTACGCTTATAGGCTTTCTTAGAATTGTTTCAAGAGCCAGAAAAAGGAAATGTCCTCCATCAAGTATAGGAATAGGGATAAGATTTATGATTCCAAGATTGATACTTAGAATAGCCATGAAGAGAACAAGGCTTACTATCCCCTTTTTAGCCTGTTCTCCAGCAAGTTGAGCAATGAGAAGAGGACCACCTATGGTTTTTGCAGGAACTACTCTTTCAATGAGCTTAACAATTGTAATAGCTGTAAGCTTTATGCCAAACCATGTCTGGGCAACTCCCATGCCAATGGCTTTTATTGGTCCAACCTTTTCAACAATTGTATCTCCTGAGGGTGTAATTCCTATGAGGAAGATTTTAATCTCCTCTCCAAAAAGATTCTTTTGAATTGAGCTCTGAGGTGTAACTTTAATTTCTATGATCTTTTCATCTCTTTTGACTTCTAAAATTAATTCTTTCCCTTGGCTTGAACGAATGATCTTTGAGAGTTCATCCCATTTTGATACCTTTTCTTGGTTTACAGAAAGTATAAGATCTCCTTTTTTTAGACCTGCCTTTTCCGCAGGAAGACCAGGACTAACTTCTCCAACCTTAGGAAGAAGGGATGGTACACCAAAAAGATTGACTATTGAAAATAAAACGATAGCCAAAAGAAAATTGAAAAAAGGACCTGCAGCTACTATTAAAAAACGTTTCCATACAGGTTGAGTAGAAAAGGCACGAGGTAGATCCTCTTGTTTCAATTCTTCTTCAGGATTTTCTCCTATAAGTTTTACAAATCCACCCAATGGAAAGGCTGCAATCTGATATTGCGTTTCTCCAACCTTTTTCCCAATTAATTTCGGTCCAAATCCTAATGAAAAGGTGATGACACCAACCCCCAATTTTTTAGATAATACGAAATGTCCAAGTTCGTGGATAAAAACAAGTATCCCAAGGACAATAAGTGTTGGTAGGATCGTTTCATATAATAAGGGAGAGATTCCTAAAAAAAGTGCAGTCAACACAGTTTTCTCCTTTCTAAAAAAACCTTTGACCTTTCACGTGCCCATTGATCTGCCGAAAGAATGTCATCAATTTCTTTAATAGTTTTAACTTCATGTTCTTCCATTACTCTCTGAATAAGAATAGGGATTTGAGTAAATTTTATTTTTCCTTCAAGAAAGGCATGAACAGCTATTTCATTTGCAGCATTTAGTACAGTAGGCATTGTTTCTCCAATTTCAATCGCTTGGTAAGCTAATTTAAGGCATGGAAATCTTTCGAGATCAGGTGTAAAAAAGGTAAGGGCCTCGGTCTGAGGTAGATTTAATGGGGTGAGACGAAGCTTCAGACGATGCGGATATGAAAGAGCATATGAAATAGGAATCTTCATATCAGTTATTCCCATTATGGCAATCACAGAGCCGTCAATATATTCAACCATTGAATGCACAATACTCTGTGGATGAATTTGAACTGTGATCTTATTAACAGGAATACCAAAAAGCCAATGTGCCTCGATGACTTCTAATCCTTTATTCATCAAAGAGGCGGAGTCTATAGTAATCTTTTTTCCCATTTCCCAATGGGGATGGTTCAGAGCCTCTTGGGCTGTAACCTCTTCAAGTTTTGAAAGTGGAAGATTAAGGAATGGTCCACCAGAAGCAGTTAGAATAATACGGTTCACATCCTCTTTTTGATGGCCAAGGAGGGCTTGAAAGATAGCACTATGCTCACTGTCAATAGGCAATATTTGAGCTTTACTTTTTTGGGCCTCTTCCATCATTATCTTGCCCGCCATTACAAGAGGTTCCTTATTGGCAAGACCAATAGATTTTCCTGTTCTAATGGCCGAAAGCGTTGGAATGAGACCAACAGCCCCAACTATAGCAGAGATCACCTGATCTACTTCTGGGTGAGTGGCTACTTTTATCAAACCTTCCATTCCATAAAAGATTTCAACAGAAGTATCAGGTATTTTACTACGAAGGGCTTCAGAAAGTTCCTTATTTTTAATAGATACCATTTTAGGCCTAAACTCGAGTATCTGCTGTTTAAGGAGCTCAATATTTAGACCTCCAGAAAGGGCAATTACCTTGAATCTATCAGGAAACTGTCGAACAATTTCAAGAGTATTTACTCCTATAGAACCCGTGGAACCGAGAATAGCCAGTTTTTTCATCAATTTTCCTTCATTTTTATTATATAAAGAATAAAAAAATAAAGAAAAGGAGATGAAAAAAGAAAACTGTCAACTCGATCCAGCATTCCCCCATGACCTGGAATCAAAGACCCCGAGTCCTTTACATTAGCACTCCTTTTAATCATTGATTCTGTAAAGTCCCCTAACTGGCCAAAGAGTCCTATTCCAATGGCCAAAAAAATACATTTCATCCTATCAAGAGAAGGGAGGAGTAGCCATGAATAGATCGTTCCAGAGATTACAGGGCCAATCAGCGCTCCTAACAGCCCTTCAAATGTCTTATTTGGAGATATTTTAGGATAAAGTTTATGCCTTCCCCAAAAGGAGCCAAATAATAGTGCCAAGACATCTCCACTCCATACTGTTATGATTAAGAAAAGAACCCATTTCTTTCCATCCTCTATTAGATTAATCATCAAGATATGGGAAAGTAGAAATCCGATATAAAATATTCCAAAAAACATTATACCTATCTTTGTGGTTGTAGTAGAAAGGTCCTTGGATGTAATCATGAAAAGCAATGAAATGATGAGAAGGACCAAAACAACTAAAATCCTTTTTACTTCAGAGTCTCCATAAACCATGAATAAGGAAAGGATAATCCCTATTCCTATTCCAATCCATTTTTCTATAGCTTTAGAATCAGGGAGAGTAAGTCGATAATATTCTCCCAATCCAATAGTTATTGCACACATGACTAAAAGAACAAGGATTAAAGGAGGACCAAGTCCAATAAGGAGTATAATTGGTGGAACTATAAAAACTGCTGTCCAAAACTTCTTTTTTTCTATTCTTCCCATTTTGATTTTTTATTAATATTGAAATCAGAATTATTCTCCGAGGCCATTGATCTGTTCGCTTGTAAGACCAAATCTCCTTTCCCTGGATTGGAAATCCAAAATAGCCTTAAAAAGTTCTTCACGGTCAAAATCAGGCCAAAGCGTTTCTGTAACATATAACTCTGTATAGGCAAGTTGCCAAAGTAGGAAATTTGAGATTCTAAATTCACCACTTGTCCTGATTAAGAGGTCAGGGTCAGGAAGACCACGAGTCCAAAGATAATTGGAGAAATATTCTGGGGTAATGTCTTCCAATTGAATTTTTCCTTTTTTAAAATCTGATAATATTTCTTTCAATGCATGAAGGATTTCAGAACGTCCCCCATAGCTAAGGGCAAGATTAAGAATCATTCCATCACACTTTTCTGTTTTTCTCATCGTCTCATTTAATGTTTCTTGGACATCACGTGGGAGGTCTTCTAAGCGGCCAATTGCGATGAGCTTAATATTATTGCGAAGCATCTCGTCAACCTCTTTTACAAGATAGCTTTTTAGCAATTCCATCAGGGCATTGACCTCATCAGCAGGTCTTCTCCAGTTTTCAATTGAGAAGGCATAAAGCGTTAACACCTTTATCCCAAGCTCTCTGCAAGTTGTAACAACCTCTCTTACCGCATCAACCCCTTTTATATGCCCACTAATACGGCTTAAAGATTTTTTCTTTGCCCACCGTCCATTTCCATCCATAATAATGGCAATATGACGGGGTAATTTATCTTTATCAATTTGTTCCATGAGTAATGAGCTTTCTCGTTTCATTTAAAAATTTTTAATAATTAAAAAATTATCATATTATCTATCAATTTTCAATTCTCTTAAGAGAAATTTAGAGTAAATAAGATTTGATTTTAGAAATCAATAATGGAGGTCTTGGTTGAGGGAAAGGTTAAGAAGATATAGAGGGGGGATAAGAACATCCCCCGTAGGATTATTTTTCAATGATTGCCTCCACTGGACAGACTTCAAAACAAGTGCCACATTCTGTACATTTTTCTTCATTAATGACGTAAGGTTCTCCTTCTTCTATGGCCTCTGCCGGACACTCCTCTGCACAAGTTCCACAAGCCACGCATTCATCTGTTATAAGATAAGCCACTCCCATCACCCCCTTTACCACTAAGAAATTTCAAGAATCTCTTTTTCTTTGGCTGAAAGGGCCTCATCCACCTTTTCGATATATTTGTCAGTTGATTTTTGAATCTTATCCATCCATTGCTTCAGTTGATCTTGCGAAATTTCTTTTTTCTTTTCTAAGGTTTTTAGATGTTCATTGGCATCTCTTCTTATGTTTCGAATGGATACCTTGGCCCCTTCGGCCATTTTTTTTACTACCTTTACGAGTTCTTTGCGGCGTTCCTCAGTGAGTCGAGGAATAGTGATACGAATAATCTTTCCATCATTGACTGGAGTTACTCCTAAGCCTGATTTTAGAATAGCCTTCTCAATCTCACCTATCATACTCAAATCCCAAGGTTGAATTGTGATTAAACGAGGTTCGGGAATTGATAAGGTTGCCATCTGGTTTAAGGGTGTAGGCTTCCCATAATAATCGATCCTTATATCATCAAAAAGTGCAAGAGAAGCTCTACCAGTTCTAACTTTATTTAAGTCTGATTTAAAGCTTGAAAGGGTTTTTTCCATTTTTGAAACAGTCTCTGAATAAATCTTATCCTCCTCCATAATTCATCCCCTCACTTTCGTTCCTACCTTTTGTCCCCTCACGATTTTTTTGATATTTCCTTTTTGTTTTAGGTTAAATACAATGATAGGAATTTGATTATCCATACATAGAGAGATAGCAGTTGTATCCATGACCTTGATTCCCTTTTTAAGAACCTCAAGATATGTTAACTCGTCAAATCTCTTAGCTCCTTTGTGAAGCATAGGATCTTTATCATAGACTCCATCAACCTTAGTAGCTTTAAGAATAACTTCTGCTCCAATCTCCATAGCACGAAGTGAGGCCGTGGTATCAGTTGTAAAATAAGGATTTCCAGTACCTGCAGCGAAAATCACTACCCTTCCTTTTTCCAGATGTCGGATGGCCTTCCTTCTAATATAAGGTTCAGCAATTTCTCTCATTTCTATAGCCGTTTGGACCCTTGTATGAACCCCCATTTTTTCTAATGCATCCTGAAGGGCAAGACCATTTAATACAGTAGCTAACATTCCCATATAATCTGCCGTGGCACGATCCATACCTTTCGAACTTGCCGCCACTCCTCGAAATATATTTCCTCCTCCTATAACAATGGCTATCTCTATTCCTAAGCTTTTTACTTCTTTAATTTCTTCAGCAATCCTTTTAATTACCAAGGGATCAATTCCATATTCCTTTTCGCCTGTTAGGACTTCACCACTAATCTTAAGAAGTATTCTTTTATATTGGATTCTCTTCATGGAAGGGAGAATTTCGTCTTTAATCCTTAAAAGGAAATTTAAACTCAAACTCTATTTAATGAGATGCCAATCCTTCACCGAGTTGAAATCTAACAAATCTACGAATAGTTATATTTTCTCCAACCTTTGCAATTAATGCATCAAGGACATCTTTTACTGTTAGATCTGGATCCTTTATATATGTCTGTTCGAGAAGACAAACTTCAGAGTAAAATCTTTCCATTTTACCTTCCACGATCTTATCAATCACCTTTTCGGGCTTACCTGATTCAAGGGCCTGGATGCGGTAAATTTCTTTTTCCTTTTCAATAACATCCGCGGGTATATCCTCCCGACGAACATATTGCGGGTTGGCAGCAGCTATGTGCATTGCCATATTTTTTACAAAGTTCTGAAACTCCTCAGTCTTTGCAACAAAATCAGTCTCGCAATTGATCTCAACAAGAACACCTATTTTTCCACCAGGGTGAATATAAGAGGCAACTAATCCCTCAGTTGCAATCCTTCCAGCTTTCTTAGCGGCCTTGGCCAAGCCTTTTCTCCTAAGAAAATCAATAGCTGCCTCCATATTTCCTTTTGACTCTTCAAGAGCTACTTTACAATCAACTATTCCTGCTCCTGTTCTTTGTCTTAGGTCTTTTACAAGTTCAATTGGGATATCCATGTGATTTTATTCCTCCTCTTCATATTCCTCAATCTCTTCATCTTCTTCAGAGATTTCTTCAACTTCATCTTTACTCTCTTCCTCTGAAACAGCCTCTATAGGTTCTTTGGATACTTCTTCTTTTTGCTCTTTTTCGGCCTCTATCTGAAGCTGTTTTTCATAGAGTTGTCTACCTTCGATTACAGCATCTGCAATTTTGGAAGTAAAGAGATGGATAGCCCTAATTGCATCATCATTACCAGGAATTATATAATCCAACTCTTCTGGATTGCAATTTGTATCTACAATACCAACAGAAGGTATACCAACCTTTCTTGCTTCTCTTACAGCGATCCTCTCTTTTTTTGGATCGACAATAAAAACCGCTCCAGGAAGACGGTCCATATTTTTTATTCCACCCAAAGATCTTTCCAATCGTGTCCTTTCTTTTTCAAGCTCAAGAACCTCTTTCTTTGGAAGTAGATTATAGATTTCCTCATTTTTCATGGCTTCAAGTTTCTTAAGTCGTTCAATAGATCGTTTGATAGTTTGGAAGTTAGTCAACATACCTCCTAACCAACGATGATTTACATAAAACATTCCACATCGTGTAGCCTGCTCTTGTATAGTCTCCTGAGCCTGTTTCTTGGTACCAACAAATAGAATATATTCTCCTTTTGCTGCTGTGTCACGAATAAAAAGATAAGCCTCTTTAAAAAGTTGTACTGTCTTCTGGAGATCTATGATATATATCCCATTTCTGGCTCCAAAGATATAGGGTTTCATCTTTGGATCCCATCTTTTCGTCTCGTGACCAAAGTGAACCCCGGCCTCAAGAAGTTCTTTCATTGTTACTGTAGACATTTAGACCTCCATTTCTTTTCCATTTTCCCTCCTTAAATGTGAATTTACTTCAAATAGAATTCTGTTAACATAAGAAAATTGATTTTGCAAGGGAAAATTGATAAAAAAAACAGAGTTAGGAAATTAGAAAATGATTTCAAAAATTCATCTTGCAATCAAAATCATAATCCATGTATAAATGATTGGGTAAAAAGAAATGAATTTTAAGATCCAAGCAAAGGGCATATTTTTCGTTTCAATTTCACAATTTGGAATGGCACTCTCGTTCAGTTTTGTTATGACTTTTTTACCATTCTATATTGCTAAGATTAGTCCTTATGGTCAAAAAGAAACCATAATCTGGACAGGATTGATTATAGGACCGTCGCATATCTTAACAGCCTTGGCTGCTCCTTTCTGGGGAAGTCTTACTTCCAGGTTTAGACCAAAACTCCTTTTTGAAAGAGGCATGCTTTCAAATGGGCTCCTTTTCTTAATCATGGGATTTGTCAATCATCTTCCCCTTCTTTTAATCCTAAGGATGATTCAAGGAGCTCTTGGAGGTGTATCCACTATTGGGCTTATTTTAATTTCATCCTTGTCTAAAGAAGACCGATTACATAAGGATTTGAGTTTTTTCCAAAATTCCATAACAGCTGGACAACTCGTTGGACCACTGCTTGGTGCTTACACGGCTTCTGTATTTGGATATCGAACTGCATTTATTTTTGCCTTTTTCATTGCAACTATATTTCTTATCTTCTGTCATCAACATGTAGAGGAAGTTCCTATTCAAAAAAGAAAAACCTTTGCAGAGACGAATCTTAAAAAGAGCCTTATATGGGCTTGGCTTTTAAGCTTTACTGCAACGATACATCTTACATTTCTAATTAGTATTCTTCCTACACTGCTTGGGAATTTTCAATTGACGGATAATGTGGCTTTAAAATCAGCTGGATTTATAATTATTTCTTATACTATTACGGCCATCATAGGAAATTATGTTCTAAGCCACATCGCATTAAAATTTGGTTTAATGAGAATTATAACGATGGCCTGTATATTGGGAAGTATCTTCCAGTTTTTATTATCTATTAGTCCTAATATAGTTAGTTTTACAGTGTTTAGGATGCTTCAGACAGGTTTTATTGCTTCAATATTTCCTTTAACCCTTTCTACATTTGGTCGGGACATAGGTGGAAGAACAGTTGGTTTTATGAATTCCTCAAGATTTGTAGGAATGGCAGTAGGGCCTATCATAGCTACAACCGTAATGGCTTATTCAAATCTTCTTATCTTAAGTCTGATAATTGCAGGCCTTACCTTTGCTTCTTTGTGGGGGTTTATCGTCTCCCTTAGTTGGAAAGAGAGATAGCCTATTCTATTCATCGATACCTAATAGCCTTTTAAGAGTCATAGCGTTTTTTATTGCAAAGCCATAGGCGTCGTTATTGAAATAGACAAATATGATTTTTCCATTTTCCTTCCAGGATTGGATCTTTTTGGCCCAGTTTTTTAATTCATTTTCTGAATAATTTGAACCATAAAGAAGTTTTCCTCCATGAAGTCGAAGATAGATAATATTTGACGTGATCTTTTCCATCATTGGGATCCCTGAACCGTGAGAAATACAGAAAGAAAAATTAAATCTTTCAAGGATCATAAAAACCTGACTACAAAACCATGAATCATCCCTAAATTCAAAAGCATGAGGAATTTTCTTTGATATAGGAATTTTTGAAATAAGAAGAAAGAATTCTTCAAGCCTCTTTAAATCAACCTTAAATCGCGGAGGAAGTTGCCATAGAATCACTCCTAATTTTTCTTTTAAACATGATGCCCGATCCAAAAAAAGGGCCAATGGTTCTTGGCAATCTTTTAGGCGCTTGATATGTGTAATAAATCTACTGCCTTTGATGGAGAATAAAAATTGAGATGGTGTTCGCATATACCAACTTTCAAAGGCTTTTTTTGTAGGAAGTCGATAAAAAGTAACATTCAATTCAACAGTATTAAAATAGGTTGCATAGAATTCAAGCCATTTTTTCTCAGGAAGTTCTGAAGGATAAAATACATCATTTCCCCAATGAGTATAATTATAACCACTTGTCCCAATAAATATCATTTTAGTCTTTTTAAGACCAATTTCGTTTATAATAAGAACGTCGAACCTTCTGTTTGAAATAAGGATAGAACATATAGAGAAAGCCGAATAGAAGACCACCGAGATGGGTAATATGAGCAATTCCTCCACCTGTTCCCTCAATAGATGAAAAGAGTTCAATCAAACCAAAGATGATAACCAAATATTTTGCAGGGATAGGTAGTAAAAAATAAATATAGATTAATCTATTTGGGAAAAGCCATCCATAAGCAAGAAGTATTCCATAGATAGCCCCTGAAGCTCCAATGATTGGTATTAGTTGATAAGGGGTTAAGATTACACTGCATATAGCTGCTCCAATACCACAGAATAGAAAATATCGAAGAAATTTTTTTGACCCCCAATATCCTTCTAACTCTCCACCAAACATCCATAAACCAATTAGGTTGAAGATCAAATGGGAAAAACCTCCGTGAAGGAAAATATAAGTTAGGAGCTGCCATAAGAAGTATTTTTTCCAGACGAAGAGAGGAACCAATCCAAGATAAAAGGTTATCCTCCATGAAACAAGCATTTGGATAATGAAGAAGATTCCCATAATAATCATCAATTTTTTTACAATAGGTGTTAGGCCATATCCGAAAGAATACCGATATTGATAATAAGGCATAGAATTCTCCGTTCCTAAGATTTTTGTGTGCGTATTTTATATTTTTTTATTTTATAACGAAGGACCCTTTCACTGATCCCGAGTTGTTCAGCCGCACGGGTCTGAATTCCTTGATTTTGAGTAAGAGCCTTTAGAATCAATTCCTTTTCAATCTCCTCAAGAGATTCTTGCAGTGGTTTGTCCATCTTAAATATACCTATTGTATCTTCAGTTTTTCCTTCTAAAAGATGGAATGGAAGATCTTGTGTAGTTATTGTATCACCACGGCATAGAACCACAGCCCTTTCAATAATGTTCTCTAATTCTCTTACATTGCCTGGATATGAGTAACGAAGCAAAATCTCTCTTGCTTCTTTTGAAATATCGTAAATAGATTTTTGATTTTCGTTGGAATATTTTTTTAAAAAGTAATCAATCAAAACAGGTATATCTTCTTTTCTTTCCCTCAGTGGTGGTATAGGGATAGAGATAACATTTAAGCGATAATAAAGATCCTCTCGAAATATTCCTTTTCTCATCAACTCTTCAAGATTACGATGGGTGGCAGCAATGACTCTTACATCTACCTTTATAGAGGTATTTGATCCTAACCTTTGGAATTCTTTTTCTTGAAGGATCCGTAATAATTTTACCTGAGTACTTGGAGCAAGATCTCCAATCTCATCGAGGAATATTGTTCCTTCATGTGCTTCTTCAAATCTTCCGATCCTTCTCTGCATTGCACCGGTAAATGCGCCTTTTTCATGACCAAAGAGTTCACTCTCGAGAAGGGCTTCAGGAATTGCTGAACAGTTTACTTTGATAAAAGGTTTTTCAGAGCGTGGGCTTAAAAAATGGATGGCATTAGCAATCAGTTCTTTTCCTGTTCCACTTTCACCTCTTATGAGCACAGTGCTTTGGCTTGGGGCAACACGAGCAACGAGATTCATTACATCTTCCATTTTTGAACTTCCATAGACAATATTATTAAAAGCATACCGTTCCTTAAGTTTTGCCTTTAAATTACGATTTTCCCGAATTAGATTAGATCTTTCAATCACCTTCTGGATAATTAGAAGAAGTTCTTCAAGTTCGATTGGTTTTGTAAGATAGTCCAAAGCGCCTTCTTTCATACAAGAAACCGCAGTCTCGATTGTTCCGTAGGCAGTCATCATCACTACGGGGAGTTCAGGATAAAGCCTTCTAATCTCTTTTAGGGTTTTTAAGCCATCCATTTCGGGCATTTTATAATCTATGAGAGCGATATCATAGGGATTTTCATCAAGCTTTTTAAGAGCTTGTAATCCATTTGTGACCGAATCAACATAAAATCCTTCTTTCTTTAGAAAACCCTCGAGCATTTCCCTTTGTGTCTTTTCATCCTCAGCGATTAAAATTCGAGCTTTTTCCATTTTATTATTGAATAGGTATGAGAATCGTAACTTTTGTTCCCGAACCTAATTTACTGTTGAGTCTTAACTCTCCTCCATGGGCCTCTATTATGCGATGGGCGATAGGAAGTCCAAGACCAGCTCCATTGTCTTTGGTTGTATAGTAATAATTAAAAACCTTGTCTAATTGATTATCAGGAATACCTTTTCCAGAGTCGGAGATGATTATTTTAAGATATCCCTTTGTGGAAAGGGCTTCTATCTTTAAGACACCTCCGTTTTCCATTGCCTCTATACCATTCTTCATAATATTAATAAGTGCTTGTGTCAACCTTTCAGGATCTATATTGATTTTAGGCAGATTATAAAGTTCTTTCTCTATTATAATTCCTTTTGATTTTGCTTCTTCCTCGAATAGTATTATTAGATTATTGATAAGTTCCTCGATGGAGCAGTTCTTTATATTGAGTTTAAAAGGTTTGGAAAGATTTAAGAATTGTTCAACAATGTCGTTTACCCTTCTAATCTCATTTAAGATGATATCTGTAAAAGAGTGAAATTCTTTACTTTTAGTTTCTTCATTGGGATTGTATTCCCTTTTTAATCTTTGAATTCCCATACTGATTGCATTTAGTGGATTTCTTATTTCATGTGCAAATCCTGATGCTAAATGACCAAGTGAAGAAAGCCTTTCAGCCAATTGGATTTGTTTTTCCATTTCTTTTAATTTCCTAAGATGTTTATTCTGATTTATCCAAATCAATCCAAGGCCAGAGATTCCAAGAATTAAAAAGAATATTATGGAAAGAATAACATTTTTCTTAATCCTATCCAAAATAGAATGAATCTCTTTTATTGAAAAACCTATTCTTATTATTCCATTTACCCTATCGTCGAAAGAAAAAGATTTTAAGACCTCAAATACCTCTTCTTTTTCTCTTTTTTTGATCAAACTCATTGGCTTAGGGTTTTTTAAAGAATTTTTTAAAAAGTTATCCTCCTCTCTTTTTCCAATAAGTGAAAAGTCCGAGTGGGCAATGATATTAAATGAATCATCCTGAACCGAGACATAAAGTATTCCCTCTCTTAAGTTCATATCAGAAATTGCCCTTTGAAGAGAAAATAATTGAAAAAGTTTCTTCATCTGAATGGTATCTATATGAATAGCAATAATACCTGCCGTAAATTTTCTTTGAATGGCAATGGTATAGAAATAAGATAGGCCCTTTTGAATTAAGGGTTTTTCAAAAAGGTCACTATATACTGAATACTCTTTATCAATTAATTTTTTAAGGAATTTTTTTTCTCCAATGTATATGAAATCTTTAGACCAACCTCTAAGAAATTGGCCCTTGGAGTCAAAAATTTCGATTGAGCTAACAAGAGAATTCTCAACCAAATTCTTTAAATCAGATGTTTCTAATTTTTTTTCACTATCATTTTTATCTATCCTATGGGCAATCTCCAATAGATACTCAATAATAGATTCCTCAATGCCCAAAGAGATTCCACTTAAAAGTGGATTTTCCTCTTTAGTATTCTTTTCATAATCTTGAAGAAGGAGAAATGTTTCTTTAATATTTTTTTCAAAATGTTGAAGAAGAACCATTCCTTCCCTTTCTAAGAGAAGAAAAAAACCATTTCTTGTTCGTTTAATTTCTAACAAACCATTAATTATAAGAATAGTGAGGAGAATCAAAACAAGGATGAGAAGATAGAGAGGAGAGAAGCCTCTTTTCATCTAAGTTAAGGCGCTAAGATTATTTATATTCTTCCCCAAAACCTCTGTGTGGCATAGATCCCATTCGATGCATCATCATTTCCCGGAATAGGGGAAATTCAAGTTCAGGACACCACCTCTGGATTTGATCTTCAGTCAATAAATTCCTCATTTTTATCAAATATTCAAAAGTCTTTTCTTCAATTTTTGATTGAAGGTCAACGATTTCAAAAGTTTTTTCCCTTAAGGCTTCACCACTAATGTGGGGATTCGTTAAAAATTCCCTAAGTTCCATTCTCTTAGAAAGAAGTTGTGTTCTTAAAGAGACCTCTGAAAAAGTCTTCTTTTGATCTGCCCGAGTTCTACTGCTGAGATTCTTCTTCATAAATCTTTCCAGTTCGAAGAAAAGTATTATTAAGAAAAAAATACTTGACAAAATATCTGT
>Ga0315298_1003699_pt1 | contig 23865 bp, 19 predicted proteins | sample WHS_1_MG_FD_203077 | JGI IMG/M metagenome (GOLD analysis project Ga0315298, IMG submission 203077) | Extremophilic microbial mat communities from Washburn Hot Springs, YNP, Wyoming, USA - WHS_1_MG | ecosystem: Environmental > Aquatic > Thermal springs > Hot (42-90C) | place: USA: Wyoming...
TTTATGCAAACAATAAACTTGCCCTAACCAGGAATTCCGCTCCGGTACCCTCCGCTCCATTCCTGGTTGTTACCCTTTCCCCTACCTCTTACTTCAGGCTCCAACCTACAAATTTTTTACTGCAACAATCTTGTTAGATTTTGGTACTTGATTTTTGTTTGCCTGTGGGCAGGGTTTGGAATTCCTTCGAACTTAAATTTTCTCGCTGATTTCTTAAGCCTTACTCCTTCAAAATAATCTATGTTATTCGGATGGCGGAGAAAATAATACTGCCATTTTCGAAGTTTGGATTTCTTTCATATACTATAGAAGTGCTTACGCACTATGTCCATTACCATAGGCAAAGGAGGTAAGTTGGCCGAGAATGTTATTGTCGGAGCCGGGCTATCGGGGCTTGTCGCGGCGATTAATCTTGCAAGAGAAGGAAGGGATGTTATCGTTCTTGAAAGAGAAGCAAGAATTGGTGGATCGCCGCTATATAATCCTTCTCCTCAGGGGACTCCCGTTGATGCAAAGGCGCTTGAAACTTACACTGGAATCGACATAAGCCCTGTTCTTTCGCCATTCGCTGGCAAGACTGTGGTTTATGGTGATGAGATTGATACTGACGTTGATTCAATCTCTGCAAAGTTGTTGGAGCGTGGGCCGCGTTCGTCTTCCCTTGATTCATATCTTTATGAAATTGCACGCTCATGCGGCGTCAAATTTGAATTTAAGCATCCCTTCTATAGCCAGGATGACATTGCAGAACTTCCACCGGATACAATAATTGCTACTGGTCTTTACTTCGAGGGATTCGATTCAACGAGGGTTCCATACCTTGTTTCTTTTCATTATGTTGCTCGTAAGACTATTGGCGGTGTAAAGGCGGAAGAGGCTCACAGTACGACAGAGAAAGGGGAATGGAAGGAAACTGATGAAGAGGTCGAAAATCCTCAGGCGACAGAGCGCGGTATTACCAGTGGAGAGCATAAAACTTCTGAAGGCGATGTGCCTGCGCATGTCACAATCTATCACGATTATTTCACAAGCGATTATGCTTACACGACTTCAATAAACGGTATAGTTTTTGCTCATCTCTTTCAGAGAAAACCAATCGGTAAGGATTCGCTTTACGCCTTTCAGGAAGCCATATACAAACATGAGGGTCTTGAGTTTGAAAACTGGACCCATTTTACATTTCCGGTTCCTGCCGCAAAGATTTCAAATCCAAAAATTTTTGCAGGCGACAAGATACTTGCAGGTTCACTTTCCGGATGCATTGAGCCTTACATGTTTTTTGGAATTCATGGAGCGCTTGTTTCCGGGAAGATTGCCGCAATGGCAGTCTTTGATAGGGCTTTGGCGCTAAGAGAGTTTGAGCTTGCTACTTCTTCCTATAGAGGAGCATTTGCTTTGAAAAAAATCGAAAATCTTCTACCTCACGCAATCAAAAAATATTCACTAAGTTTTGCTTTCAGTAGAGTTATTAAAATCGAGAAGATTGCCAGGGCTGTTTTGAGATCAATACCGGGGTGGAAAAACTGCGAGAAAAACCTTAGTTCAAATATGCAGGAAAATTTTAATCCTTAAGGAGGAGTAATGAGAAAAAAAGTTGTTGTCATTGGCTCTGGACCTGGTGGAAGCTCATGTGCTGCTCTACTGCAGGCAAGGGGGCACGATGTTACTCTCCTTGAGCAAAATGAATTCATAGGTGGAAAGTGTTCCACGAGGGAAGAGAGGGGATTCAAGGTTGATACCGGGATTCACATGTTTGCAACAGGTCCATCGGGTCCTCATGGACAGGTTGCGCGGGAGCTTGGAGTAAATCAGGCATGGCTAATTCGAGACCCGAGCGAAACAATCAGGATGAACGATCGCGGCTTCTTTTACCTTCACCAGAAACTTACAAGTTTCCCAGCAATAAAGGAATCTATAAGTGCTGCGATTACCGGAAAACAGAGGATAAATATTCTTAATTCACTCAAACGCTCGGTTTCAAATTTTGGAGTTAGAGGACTCCTGCACGAAATTTCTGGGATAGCAAAAGCTGAACCTTCGATAATATCAACTTATGATGAAGTAGTTCTAAGAGACTTCCTTTTACAATTTACTGATGATGAGGGTGTTCACAGGGCTACAAATTGCCTGTCCATGCTCCTTTTGGTTGTTCCATACACGATGTCAAGTGCCGGTGAATTTATCTATGTTGTATCTGAGATATTCAGGAATGGGACTCTTGGTGTTCCAAGGGGCGGGGCCATAAGTGTTCCTCTGTCATTTATAAGGGCTTTCATAAGGGATGGCGGTAGGGTAAAAGTTGGCGTTGCCGCAAAAGAAATTGTGGTGGAGGAAGGAAGGGTAAAGGGTGTTGTCGGCTCAGATGGGGAATTTTATGATGCGAATGTGGTTGTTTCAAATGCCGGGCTTAAGAAGAATATTGAGCTTGCTGGAAGAAATAATTTCCCCGCTGATTATGTTGAATACATTGATTCTCTTAAACTCTCATATTCCTGGATTGCATCAAAAATCGCACTTTCGAAGTGTGTAATGAACCTCAAGGCTCCTTCATTTTTCCCTATTCCAGAAATTGAGCCGGAGAGAATCTTTGAATATTGCGATGATCCAGGTGAGTTCCCACATGATCCATTCCTGTTTGTTCCAATTCCAACTTCCTGGGATGCTACTGTTGCTCCACCTGGCCATGAATTGATTCTTTGCGGCATTCCAGCTTCCAATGAGGTTGACCAGGAGGAAAAGAGCCAGAAGTTATTGGATATTGCAGAGGAAAAACTATTCTATTACTTCCCTCAAATTGAGAAAAATATTCTCTGGAAGAGCAGGATAACAAACAAAGACACGAATAGAATAACGAGAAAAGGGACGGGCGAGTGCATAGGGCTTGCACAAATACCTGGTCAAGTTGGAGCAAAGAAGCCATCTCCTAAACTACCCATAGAAGGGCTTTACGTGGTTGGATGTGATGCCGGGGCGCGGGGGGTTGGAACTGAGCAGGCAACTGCATCCGGCATGCTTGTTGCTAATCTTGTTTCGTAGGATTCTGTTTTGTTTTTTCTTCTGCAAGGAAGCGAGGATTCTTGGATAATGGAATTTGCAAGTGAATTTGCAAATCTTGCCTCAAATGGAATAATAAAAGGTATTTTTTTGGGGATTTTTGCATGGGGTAAGTTGTGAGCCTGTCATAGAAGAAAGTGAGGAGTTATGAGACAAATGAAACATAGAGGTCTGGCTTGTTTGATGCTGGCAGTTTCTTTTGTTTTCTTAATTTTGCCATATACGTCCGGGGAGGTTCGCTATGCCTCTTCATCTGCTGCAAGGGCAGAAGCCCAGAGGTTGATCGAAAGAGTTGTTCAAGTGAGCGAGGGGAATCCATCTGATCCTGGCGCTTCACCTTCGTGGAAGGGTTCAAAAGCAGGCGAACCTTTACTTGTAAAAAGCGTTTCAGGGATACCTTTTGAATACATAATTCCTGTGATTTCAAAGGGGGAAACGATTTCGACGGTTGGGGTTGATGCGAAGTGCGGGAAGTGGAGATGGTATTCTCTTCGATACATTTTCAATAAATTTCCGCCTGTTGATTGCACGCAGGCGAAAAGAAGGGCTGAAGATTTCCTTAAGAAGATTGGCTTAAGCCAAAAAGTCAGTGGGGGAGAGGCTGTGAGTGCGCCCGACAAAGTTCTTTATTGGCACTTTACTACTTCTTCTTCAAGGGTTAGCGATATTTATATTCCACTTTTGGTTGAAAGTGAACCCTTAACGAATCTTGACTGTCCATGGAATGCGATTGGCAAAAACTTGCTTGATGGCGGGAAGAATCAAGTCAGGCTGAAGGGTGAGGATATTGATGCCCCGGTTGCTAAGGATTCTCCGGGGAAAGGGGAATCGAAAAGTCACGGTTTTACCCAAGGGGCTTCTTATGGTGGTTCTAATTTTTCTCTTCCTGCGGCACACAATATAGAAAATGTACCGTATCATTCTCAGGAGACAAACTACACATGTGGTGCAGCCTCTCTTGAGATGATTTTCGATTACTGGGGTCCTGATATTAGCCAGGATGAAATTGCGTCAGTAGCCAATTCATCTCCCTCCTACGGAGCTTATGCTTCTGACATAGTTAGGGCTTCACATTTTTCATACATAAGCACTTCCATTCAGGATCCTAATCTCCATGGGTATTCCAACAGACTTTATGGTTATGCTACTTCTGTGAGAGAGTGGTCTGATGTTGCTCTTGTGGACAGAAGATACACCGATTTGAAGCATTTAATTGCAAGTGATCTTCCGGTACTTGTCCTTTCTTATTACGATGGAAGCCATAGCACAACACACTTCAGGGTTGCTAAGGGATACAGTGACCCCCTTGGAGTTTTCATCTTTCATGATCCCTGGTATTCAGGATCAATTTCAGGCCCCGATTGTGCGTTAAACCAGACATTCTTTGTCGATGACCTCTGGACATATTCCGATAGGTGGGGGATGCTTGCACTTCCCTGGACTGTTGAGGTCAGCAAGCCGACTGTTGTTACAGCAGGGCAAGTATTTCAGGTTACCGCAACTGTCACTTATCCAGGTCCAGAGCCAATGAATGGGCAATATGATGTTACTGAAGCTTCCGCACAGATCGATTTTTCGCCTTCGTACGAACTTGCGGGAGGAAGTATGAGTCAGCCTCTCGATGGCATAAGTACCACTGGAACAATGGCTCAAACGTCCTGGACATTGAGGGCACTTGAGAGCAAGTCAAGCACTGATGATATAAGGGTTGTCGCTTCGGGGAAAGTAAACGGTAGTTCTCGTTCTTATTCAAGTTATACTGATTTGATTGGAGGTTATGGTGTTGGTGGCACTCCTCCATTCCAGCCAACCTCGAGAACATGGGCTCATGATTCAATTGGTGTTTCTCAAACTTCTTCCCAATGGTATCTTGCTGAAGGCTCAACTGCTGGAGGAATGGAGACATTTGTCCTTGTTCAGAATCCAAATAGCAGTTCTGCAAATGTAAAACTTACATATATGACCGATCAAGGAGAAGTTCCAGGACCTTCTGTTTCAATTCCTGCAAACTCAAGGATGACCTTTAATGTTTCTTCTACAGTTCCAAATACATGGCAGGTTTCAACTTATGTCTCATCCGATAAGCCAGTGATTGCAGAAAGAGCAATGTATGGGAATGGAAGAACATGGGCTCATGATTCAATTGGTGTGGTAAGCCCCAAAGTTTTGTGGTACCTTGCTGAGGGCTCAACAGGCAAGGGCTTTGAAACATGGATATTGGTTCAAAATCCTGGCAATGAAACTGCGACTGTCTCTCTTAAGTACATGACTTCTGCAGGTGAGGTTGCAGGGCCTGTTGAAGAAATTCCTCCCCATACGAGAAAAACATTTAACGTTGCTGCCACAGTTTCAGACACTTGGGAGGTTTCAACTTTTGTTTCATCAGATAAGCCTATCATAGTTGAAAGAGCAATGTATGGAGACAGTATTTAGGTAACGCTAACTATGGTTTATTAGACCCACTTTCTTTTTCAATGGCTTTTATGAGTCGGGTGAGGGTCTCATTGGCAGGCGATTCTATGCCGTGCTTTTCCCCAAGGCGCCAAATGGCGCCATTAAGTGCATCTATCTCAGTTTTCCTTCCATGTTCTATGTCTTCCTGCATGCTTGAGCGATGCTCTCGGGTAGGTGGAATTAGAGTGTTTCTGAGACGCTCAAGGTATTCTTGAGGACTGCGAGAAACCATATTGATCCCTTCTGCTTTTGCAACTGCATAGAACTCTTCGGTAAGTTTTTCAACAAGTAGCCATGCCTCTTTGTTGTTTGAAACTCCACCGTAGTTTGTCCTGAGGATTGTTGCAAGAGCATTAAGGCAAACGTTATATAAAACCTTATCCCATATAAAGGAAAGGATTTCTTCTTCATATCGACATGGAATTCTCGCATTAGAAAAAATTTTGCAAACTTGCTGAACTTCTTCAGTTTTCGGCCCTCCATATGCAGGACCAAGAAGAACATCGTCTGCGCAAACTGTGACCTCAACATGCCCTGGCTCTACTGTTCTCGCTCCAAAGATAACCCTTCCTCCAACTGCCTTTTTAGGTGCGGCTGCCTCAATAGCTTCAAGATTTCCAAGCCCGTTTTGTAGTGAGATGATTCCTTTTGTTTTTTCCAATAGAGGTGTCAGTTCGGATAATGCTTGTTTTGTGTCGTGCGATTTGACAGAAAGAATCACCCATTCCGGGTCAAAGCCTTGCCCTAAAGCCTCGATCATGGAGGTTCCTGCATTAATGTTTTCGATTCTGTATCTTCCCCATATTCCTGTTATAAGAAGGCCACGAGTTTTTACTGTTTCAATGTGGGCGCCTCTCCCAATGAGGTAAACGTCGTTCCCATCGAGATGAAGAAGACCACCTATAACTGAACCAATTGATCCAGCGCCCATTACAAGAAAACCCAAATCCATAACCCCCTAATTTTGCAAATTGATCATTATTAGGAGTATTCTACTTTACTTCCACTCAAAAGCCTTCCAGTATCCCTGTTTTATAAGTTCAATATTTCTTAGTCTTTCCTCTATCATCCATACTTCGATATGAAGTATTTGAAACCACGCGTTTGAAACAATTCTTCTTAAGAGATACCATAGAAAAGTTTTTCGCCGAGGCATCAATGGTTTTTCGACTTCAAAAGTACTTTCTAAAAAGTAATCACTTATAGAACCAGGTGGAGTCACAAATAGGTATTTCGCAAGAGCAAGTCCTCCAGGAAGGCTTTCGTTTTTTCTAACGGCGTGTTCAATTCTCCTTATCGCGTTTTCCAATGCAGTAGGGTCTCCGGTTATTTTGATTGCTATGGAATCTGCAAGATAATCGCTGTGTTTGTAAATTAGCTCAAGGAATTTAATAACAAATCTTTGTGAGTATTGTAGTGCGATCAGGGCCACCAGTATAATCGCAGCAATTATAAATAGTATGTAGGATATGTCTTTCACACTTACTGCAGCAATTGCAAGTGGCAAGGCGACAAAACCGAAGATTAGAGAGGTGGAAAATAGGAAACCACTGAAAAATTCAGGAGATATCAAACTTGGCGGGTTTAAATCCTCTCCGATTATAATATGAGCAAGTTCGTGAGCCATGATAGCATTTGCTTCGTTAACAGGAACATCTAATTCAAGAAGCCCTTTCGTTATTGCAATAGAAGGCACTTTATTATCAAGTTTACATGCAAGTGCATTTGGTACTGGATCGTCTAATAAAAATAAACGCGGGCATTTGCTTCCTGATGCAATGCATACACCTTCAAGAGCATTCTTAAACTTCAGATATTCGTTTCTGTCGTAACTGGAGATTGTGCGGGATAGAGCTAACGAAAATCTTTTCTCTTCATTTTTAATACTCAGATAAAGGGGTGAAATGAGACCAAACAATTCTCTTAGTGTGGGAGAAAGCCTGAATAAAATCACAAAAAAGATAAGGACTGGTAGTAAATAGTAATAGCAAGCTTTGTAAGTAAGCATTTCTATTAAGATGAAAGCAATGAACAGGATGTTTGTTGCGATATAAGGAAATAGAAGAGCAATCTTTTCAATTACAACCTTTCTTCTGTATTTCTTTATCGATAAAATTACTCTTGGTTCAAGAGTCATTGCTTTTTACCATTTATTCGAGATTGTCGTTGCCTCAGGCATTGCCTTTCTTGATGGTATTTGCAAATTCTCCACACTTCGGATTTTAGTTATGAATTTACGCTTTTAATGGTAATTTTAGTCCTTTTGATTCTTAAGTTAAATTCCGTAAACTCCGGTGTTCTTAATCCGAATACCCGCCTATTGTGTCGGTTCCAGCACCTCGCCCGTTCCAGTACATTGCGCGTTCTACCATTATCTTCTTGCCAGAGGTTTTGCATGTTACAAGTATTGCTGCTCTTCCTGAGATACCTCCATGTTGAGCCATATTGAATGTCTTTCTTGAGTTTGCTTTTATCGTTTCCGTCTTTGTGACATTTCCCTTTCCTGTTGGAGTAAGGTATGAGATCTCTACCTCGACGTCTGTAGAGTTTGGATTCTGAACAAGAGTCCATGTTTCCCTACCGTTATCTGTTTGTCCATCAGGTAGATAGAAGGTGGTGTGTGCAGAATCCATTCCTATTGAGTCATGGCATATCTCTTGTCCTGAAGAGGTCCAGTACATTGCACGCTCTGCAATTATTGGGTATTGCCCATGAACATGAGTGGAGACATCTGTATCAGGAGGGAGATAATTGTTAAGTTTAAGAGATTGTCTTGAGTTTGGAGCCATCTTGACAGGTGGTCCTTTCTTTTCTCCATCTTGAGTCATGAATGTTATGGTTATGTTGTTTTCCTTATCGTTAGGGTTCTGAATTAAAACCCAGGTTTCAAATCCTACATCGTATCCAGTTGCACCTTCCGCCAGGTAGTAGTCACAGGCAGGAGTAGTGGTTCCCGTTGAATCATGTCCTTCCCGTCTTCCGTTCCTATACATTGCTCGCTCGGCTATTATGGGGAAATCAGAGGTTACCTTTATTGAAGCATCAGCTGCTCCTATTTGATCTTTCATGTTATATGTTGCGCGAGAAGAGGCCGGAACCAAGACTTCAACATCCTTAGGTCCCTCATCCTGAGTCATGTATGTAATAACGCATGAAGCATCATAAGATTGGGGATTCTGAATTAAAAGGAAGCATTCAAACCCCCACTTAGATGAACCTTCTGGTAGATACCAGGTTCGGGAAGCAGATGTTAAAGCGACTGCCGAATGTCCTTCCTCTCCTTGAGAATTCCATAACATAGTTCTATCTGCTGAAATTGTTAAGCCGGATGTACATTCAATTCTTGTTGAAAAATCTGCTTCGCCTATGGATTCAGCAGGATTTATTGTTGCCTGAGAAAGCGGAGCCATTGTGAATTCCGGGCCACTTTTCTCTCCAGATGAAGTCTGATAAATCATTCGAACAGGAACAGAAGTAGAATTCGGGTTTTCAATAGTTATGTAGCATGAGTAACCCCAGGCAGTACAACCTTCGGCAAGGTAGAGTTCATAAGGAGGCAAACCCGATTCTCCTGATTCATTTGTTTTCACGAGGTAAACGTCATCGCTTCCGGCTCCAAATGAACTGGTTGCACCGCCAATAATATAACCACCATCTGTAGTTTGCTGGACCTGTGATGCCCAGTCGCTGCATGAACCACCGAAAGCTTTTTGCCAGAGAAGGTTACCCGATGAATCGGTCTTGACAAGATATGCATCTTCCACACCTGAACCATAGGAGTCAGTATAACCGGCGAGGATATATCCACCGTCGGAAGTTTGAAAGACAGAAGATGCACTCTCGTTGTTACTTCCTCCAAAGGTCTTTTGCCACTGGAGTTTGCCTGTAGAATCAGTTTTAATAAGGTAAGCGTCCCATCCTCCATCACCGAATGACTCCGTTACCCCGGCAAGAATGTAGCCATCGTCGGAAGTTTGCTGCACGGATAGAGCATAGTCCATGCCAGAGCCGCCAAATGTTTTCTGCCACTGAAGTTTTCCTGAAGAGTCTGTTTTCACGAGATATGCATTGGGGTCTCCGCTACCGAAAGAGTCTGACAAGCCAGTGATAACGTAGCCACCATCGGAAGTTTGACGGACGAAAAGCCCCTCATCTATACCGGAACCGCCGAATGTTTTTTGCCATTGTGAAACTCCACTGGAATTGGTTTTCACAAGGCAGACGTCATATTCCCCAGATGTTTCTGGAACGCCTGTAACTCCAACGAAAATGTATCCACCATCGGTAGTTTGTTGAACGCAATATGCCCAATTGTCGTATTCTCCACCGAAAGTTTTTTCCCACTGAATGCTCCCTGAAGCATTGGTTTTTGCAAGGTATGCAGTTGTTTTCTCGTTCGTAATTGTTTTCTCTCCTGCAAAAATGAAACCACCGTCATTTGTTTGCTGAACAGAATATCCAAATACAATGTCAGTTCCGACTCCAAGCCGCTTTTCCCATTGAAGGTTTCCTTTTGAATTCGTCTTAACGAGATAGCCATCGCTTTCAATTATTTCCCCTTCACAGGTGATGCATGTGTATCCGGCAGTAATGTAGCCGCCATCAGAAGTTTGTTGCACTGAAGTTCCCCTTTCAAGGTCTGGAGTTCCAAATGTCTTCTGCCAGCCCGACAGTGATTCCGCTTGAACATTATCGAGAACGATAAGGAATTGAAAAAGAAATGCGAATGCGATGAATATCGCAAGGAAAGACGCAACTGTTTTCTTAATTTTTGCCATCTCAATCACTCCTGCCGCCATTAAAAGAGTCTTTCTTTCATTTACATCTGCTTTGCCTCTCTATATTTTGTATCCTTCGATTTTGGGATGTCAAATAGTTATCTTCCAAGTCTCGAAATTATGCTATATTAACAGCTTTAACTCTGTTTAGGGCTATCTTCCGCTTCTCTGCAAATGACGAGAGTTTTACACGAATACACTAAGTTTCAGTTAAAATGAGTGGGCCTTTGATGGCGCGGGATTGGAATTTGTTTTTCAATATTCAAGCATGAATTATAAGTAATTGTCGTTTAAGTGATTTGCTATTTGAGAATTAAAACTCCAGGTCTCTAAGCAAAACTCATATTTCATTTGGAAATTCGCAATTTTATTTTGCCATTTGATTCGGGTGCAAGGCTTTGTCGAATGAGGTAGCCTCAAGAATAGCCAATTGAATACTTTTGAAAGACATGAATAGTTATTGATTTAAAAACAAAACAAAGGATAATTCCGTTCAAACGTGGATTTATCTTCATCTTTCATTCCACTTTGATATCATTGAGGTGAAACTCAACTACAAACGCTTGTTCTGCTTCGGAGGTAGAAAAGGCAAGAGCTCGAATAATTGGACCAGTAATTGTCTTGAATAATTCAATGGGGTCCCGTCGAATAATTTTGCCATATATGTTATCTTGCAGTTAGATCTTGCAATTAGCGGATTATCCCGCAAGGAGAGGAATGAGCAGATGAGAGCTGAGGATGAGGAGTGGATTCTTCCACTGAATGAGGATGAAGAAGTTCCCCCAATTTCACAAACAGGGGAGAGGGAATCGACTGCACCTTTGGCCGATGAAGTTCTCACGGTCAGTGAGGTAAACAGGCTTGCGCGCTTTGCACTCGAGGGAATAACGGTAACAGTTCAGGGTGAGATTTCGCGCCTTGCGACTGGGTACAGATACTATGTTTATTTTGACCTTCGCGATACTGAGTCAACCCTACCTGCAATACTAACGCAGAATCAGTTGAACGACCTGGATTTCAAGTTAGAGGAAGGGATGAGCGTTGTTGTTCATGGGACCCTTACACTTTACGAGAGGCAGGGAAAATACCAGATTCGAATTGATTGGCTCAGACCTTTTGGCGAGGGGGATATCCAGAGAAGAATTGAGCTGCTTAAGAAAAAACTCCATGCGGAAGGGCTATTTGATGATTCGAGGAAGAAACCACTACCGATTTATCCTCAAAAAATTGGTGTAGTTACTTCTCCGCGCGGTGCTGCAGTTCGCGATGTTATCGTTACGCTTTCAAGAAGATTTCCACCTGTCGATGTTTACATAAAAGGGGTGACAGTTCAGGGAATTGGGGCAATCGAGGAAATAACCGACGCGCTTAGATTTTTCGATGAAAGATTTCCAGTGGATGTTGTGATACTTGCGCGTGGAGGCGGTTCTCTACAGGACCTTGAGCCATTCAATTCAGAGGCAGTAGCACGGACTATTGCCGCAATGAGAATTCCAGTGATAACAGGAATCGGGCACGAGCCGGATGTGACGATTGCTGACCTTGTTGCAGACAGGAGAGCAAGCACACCTACAGGTGCTGCGGAGGCTGCAGTTCCCGACAGGAAAGAGGTTCATTTGCGGCTGGTCAAGATTTCTGCATCGCTTAAGAGAAGTGTAAGCTCAACGCTTGCAGGCTCTTCAGGTGAACTTCGCTCAATAAGGAAAAGGCCAATTTTTAAAGGTGGCGATTTTCTATTCGGTCGTTTCATGCAGACCTGGGAGCGGGCAGCAAGAGAACTGGTCACAAGCCCTGTCCGTGGGTTTGAAAGGAAAGTTCAAAGGCTTTCGAGGCTGCTTCAAAGTCCGGTTTTAAGGCGTCCCGAATTTCTTCTTGAGCGCAAGAGAACAGAATTGGACCATACTGCGACTAATTTTTTCGATGCGGGTAGAGACAGTATTAGGTTCTGGCGCGCTAAACTTGAAAATATGGAAATGAGAATACGTGCATTGAGTCCTCTTTCGGTTCTTGAAAGGGGGTATTCAATAACTTTCAGAGAATCGGATGGAAATGTTGTAAGATCATCTAAGGAAGTGGAAGAAGGGGAATGTTTAAAAATAAAGCTACACGAAGGAAGTCTAAGGGCGGAAGTAAAAGGTAAGGAGTGATTATGGAGGAGAAGGAACTTTCGTTCAAAGAAGCAATCGAGGAACTTGAAAAAATTACCGAGACGCTTGAAAGCGGAGAACTCGAACTTGAGAAAAGTATTGCCCTTTTTGAGCGAGGAATCGAGCTCATAAAGTACTGTCAGGGCAAACTTGACACCGCGCAGTCAAGGGTTCAGGCGCTTGTTGAATCTATTGAAGGAGAGGTAAAGGGAATTCCCTTTGAAGAGCAAAAAGTGACCGAAGATTCTTCGGGAGAATAGATTTGACTTTTACTTGGATTTGAGTATTTTGTTTGTATATTTTGAGTTCTTGGGGGGTTAAAATGAAATGTCCAGCTTGTGGCTTTGATGTTCCCGATGGCTCATCATTCTGTGTAAAGTGCGGTGCTCGCATTGCAAGCGGTCAAGACTCGGGTCGGCAAGCTTTGCAGGTTCCTACTGACACCACTCAAATGCAAGCGGGAAAGAAGATGAGCAAATGGCCTGTCATTGTCATCATTGTCGCGATCGCTCTGATTGCGGGAGCAGTTGCCGGAATTCTGGTTTGGCGTCTTACCTCAAAGGGTGCGCTTTGTGAGCTGAAAAGTGTAAAACTGCTTGACAAGAACGGGGATTCCCTGAATCTCGAAGACGTTCCCCTTGGAAAGGACATAACGGTAAAAGTCGATTATCTTGCGAGATTCGGGGAGAAAGGCAGTGGAAAACTTGAATTGCTTGTCTTCGATGGCAAGGGCGAAGAGCAATGGAGGTATCCGGTAACATTGAAATCTTCGGAAAATGAACAGTCGTATCAAACCGTGATTTCTATCAATACAAGCGAAGGGGAGACATTTGAACTACAGGCAAATCTTAAGGTCAAAGATGGTGGTAAGAAGTTACAGGATGGAAAGAGCGTTTCTTTCTATGTTAAGGAGGGTTCGATTGAGGGTTCTGAACTTGAGAAATTAAGAAAGGAAGCTGAAAGCAAACTTCTTGAAGCGGACAAGAAAGTTCAGGAACTCATAAAGGGTGGAATTTCAGCGGATGATCTTGTTGAAGAGGTTGCTGATGCTGAAGAGCGCCTTGGCAATGCGAAAGATGAGGGCGAAATTAGGGAAGTTATTACGATTGCAGAGAATATCATAAAGGAATGTGAAAACAGAAGGGTTAGTGGTAATACAGAGGAACACAACAGGGAAGTTTGCAAACATAACCAGGAATTGGTTAAGCAAAAGTTAATTGAGTACTATGATAGAGAGGGAACCTTTCCAAACGATATGTCAGAACTTGGTCCATTACCGGCCTGTCCTTCGGGTGGAACATATGAATACTACGCACCCGACACAACGCCGGCAACCCTATCGGTTTCATGCAGCGTCCACGGCACGTTATGATTGTAAATTGGTGGATTTTCAGGCGAGACCATATTTAGTGATTATAGTCTGGTAAAAGTTTGGTTCGATGCATGTCAATGATTCACTGCAACTATAATAATCCATGTCATGATGAAAACTAGATACAATACAACATTTATCCAGCCAAGGACTATACCTATTGTCGCGTATTGTTCTCCAGTGAGTGCACCACCGCTTTCCGTTATGTTTCTTTGTGCAATTTTACCGAATATGATTGCAAGAATCCCCCCGACAAAACCGCAAATGAAGAAACTAACAATTCCGGCAATGAGCGATGCAATCGCGTAGGAATCAGTCTTACTGTACTGGTACGGTGTATGTGGGTAAATTGGAGGTTGAGTTCTTCCGAGGGGTCCAAAACCTGTTGGTGGAGGGATAATATCATGAGTAACTCCGGGAAGAACGGAACTGTCTGAATAAGGAGGTGGGGGAGGAACGCCTGCTTCAGAAGGTGCCTGTCCAGGTGTGGTTTCCCACTGAGGTTTTACCCTCAAGTCCTTCCCGCACATTGTGCAAAAGGAAGCATTATCATCATTTCCCTGGCCACAATTTGGACAGAACTTCATGATGTCTCCATCCTAAAAAGGTCAAGATGATAGGGCAGCGTATATATAATCTTCCCATGCAACTTGAGCCTCAAAATGACCGTTTCCATCATCTATTAAAACATAAAGCCAGTAAAATCCGAATATGCCACAGGTGACAATAGAAAGAAGAAGATACACGGGAAAACTCCTTTCGGGAATAGTTGGAAGAGCTCTTGATGCTTGCTGCGAGCGCCCGATTTTTGTAAGTGCCTGTGACATAATGGTGAAGAATTGTGCCTCGGCGATATCATGTTTTGCAAAATCATCCATTATCAGGTAGTAGCCAATGAGCGCACCGATCCCGGTAAAAATTGCGATTATTAGCCAGAGTGCAGCACCTCTTTCCCTGCTTTGCTCGTATATTTCCCTCTGGAGGAATTCAAGTTGAGCGATTTCTTCTGTGATTGCCTGGGAATTCCCTGAAGCCTGTGCTTTCATTTTTAGAAGGGCAACTGAAGTGTTTACCACATTTGCAATCCTTGCGAAATGCTGGTCTCTTCTGTCCATTAGTTTGTAGAAGACGTAAAAGCCATATATACCGCATGTGATCAGGCTCAGGATAATAGCCATCGCCGGGTCAGTTGTCCAGTCAGAAGTGTTCCTCTGTTGTATAAAATAATAGAGATTTTGCAAAAGACCGCCTTCATCCTGACCATTCATTCTTACTCCTTTCTTACTACTATATCTTTGTCATAAATTACCATGAGCTTCTTAAGAATACAATCTTAATAAGCCAGCATATAGCAACAATGAGAATCGCAACACGAAAAGATAGTGCCCTTACTTTTGGTGATATTTTAATTCTTATCCTTTTCCCACTTTGAAGAACGAAGCCGAGGTAAGTAGTTAAGACTGTTGTAAGGAAAAAAAGTGGAGGACCCAAGAGGTGCATTTTGAAAGCTTCGACGAATTTACCATGTGAGGTTAGCGAAAAACTTCTTGTAAGACCGCATGCAAAGCAGGGGATGTGCGTTATTGCTCTAAAAAGACATGGCACGGAAACCCATAAGCCTCTTGATTGGAGCGCTGGCTTTGCAAATGAAAGACCTATTATCCCTGCACCAAGCAGAAAAAGCGAGCCTTCGTGCAAGAGTCTGTCGCGTAAGTTCGGGTTTTCAATCCAGATCCTTATTGGAGGCTCTCGAAAGACACTCTCCTTTTCTTCTGGTGGAATACTTATATAAGAAGTATCTTCTAACAATTCCCTGGTATCCAAGATCCTCAGAACCACTCCTTTCTCTTGGCGATTATAATCATAAGTGTTGTAATAACAATAATAAGAAGCCAGGCAGCAAGATATCCATATCGCCAGGCTAACTCTGGCATATATTTAAAGTTCATCCCATATAGACCAACGAGGAATGTCATTGGCATGAAAATCAGCGCAATAGTGGCAAGTCTTTTCATTGTAACGTTTAATCTGTTTGATTCGAGATTAAGGTGAATGTCAAGAGAGGCAGAAATCAACTCAGCGTTATTCTCTATTTCGGAACCAATTCTTACGAAATGGTCGTAGATGTCCATCACATATACAGAAAGTTCGTCTGGAATAAATGGTTTGTCTCGCCTTGCAAGTTTAATAACAAGGTCTCGGTGCGAAGCAACTGCTTTTCTTACCGCCATATTTCTGTGTTTTAACCTGAGGAGCTCCTTAAGGTCTCCGCTCTTATTTTCAGTTAGAAGATTTTCCATATATGAATCGATGTTTTCAGTTAGAGATTCGACAAGGGGAAAGTACTCATCGACTGCGCTGTCCATTATTGAATAAACAATTAATCCAGGCTGTTCACGATATATTGAAGGATCAATTTCAAGTTTCTGGTAAATTGAATCGAGTTCGGGGAGTTCTTCGAAGTGAATAGTTACAATGTAATTCTTGCCCCAGAATATCCCAAGAGATGAAGTCTCAATTTTCTCTGTATCGGGATTATCCCTCAAGAAGTTCCAGATTATAAAAAGATGATTAGGATATTCTTGTACTTTAGGCCCTTCTTCTTTTACAAGTTGCTTGAGCGCAAGTTCTTCCGCGCCAATTAACTTGCCTATTTCCTGTAGTTCGTCCTTTGAATGATTTAGAGAATCAATCCATAAAAGGTCGCATTCCTCAAGGGATATCCCGGAATGTGAATCTGTTTTTATTACTCCTTTTTTATCCTTTAAATATATGCGCATGTTTAGCCCTCCGCTTTTGCTAATTATATCCGAAAAAGATTACCAACCGAAAATATTCACCTTTGCCTTAAGCTTCGGCTCCATTGTCGGGAATGCATTATTTTCTTGCAGCTACAAGGCTTCATGCGAACTGTTAAATTAACCTCTATTGAGGCTACTGTCATTTCCCTGCCACCTTCCAAATTTAAGAAGAACTCAAGCCTTCAATTCCATTTTGAGGATTTATCGATTCTCCTCCCGCTCGCCAAAATTTCAGGCGAAAAAAAACGAGAGGCACCATGATTGGCAGATGGGATATTCGCTTCTCTGGGCATGAATTATGTTTAACATAAGCAGATGAAAAAATTAACTTTGGTGTTTTTAAAAATGAGGATTACAGGAGGCGACTTGATTTGAATGGCAGTTAGTACGATTTTGTACTCAATTTCATTTACAGGTTTCAGTGCTGTTAGAATAAACGTATGGAACCTCGCGATTTTGAAAAAAGATACGATTTCAAACTCGATGACTTTCAGAAGAGAGCAATGGAGCATATTTATCATGGCAACTCTGTTCTTGTCTCAGCACCAACCGGATCGGGCAAAACTGTAATTGCTGAATATGCTCTTGAACTTGCAAGGTCAAGGGGACTCAAATCTTTTTATACCTCGCCTCTCAAGGCTCTTTCAAATCAGAAGTTCAGGGATTTTCTTGCTTGTTATCCTTCGGGGGAAGTTGGTTTGCTTACCGGTGATAACAGCATAAACCCCGATGCGCAACTGGTTATTATGACTACGGAAGTGTTAAGGAACATGATTTATGAGAAGAGCCCGAGTTTGGAAGAAATAGGTTTTGTAATTCTTGACGAGGTGCACTACATGCAGGATCCTCATCGAGGGGCTGTATGGGAGGAAATTGTCATACTCCTTCCGCCTTCAGTTAAGATTGTCGCCCTTTCTGCAACTGTTTCAAATGCTCGCGATATAGCCGAATGGATGAATAGTCTAAGAGGCGATGTAAAAGTTGTGACTTCCTTTGATCGTCCTGTGAAACTTGAGAATTTCTATTTTGTTGGAAAGGCATTAGTTCCTTTGTTCTCAAATGAACTCCCAAAGAAAATTACGGAACAGATGAAGGTGTTAAGTAAAGTTCCCGGGCGAGATCGTTCAAGGAGACGATTTGACTTGAGGCCTGAAAGAATGCAGGTTGTAAATGAACTTAAAAAGAGAGACATGCTTCCTGCTATTTATTTTCTATTTTCAAGGCAAGCATGTGATGATGCCGTTGGCGAGGTAGTGTCCTCTGGCATTCGCCTTACTAATGCTCGGGAAAGGAAGGAAATACTCGACTTTGTAGAGGAAAAGGTTTCGCTACTTGAAAAGGCTGATCTTGATTGTCTCGACTACCTCTCTTTTAGAGAAAGCCTGAGTTTTGGGGTTGCATCTCACCATGCTGGCATCTTCCCACTTTTTAAGGAGACAATAGAGGAGCTTTTCGCAAAGGGTCTTTTGAAAGTTGTTTTCGCAACGGAAACACTTTCTCTTGGGATAAATATGCCTGCAAGAAGCGTCGTTATTGAGTCGCTTGTAAAATGGACAGGCGAAATAAGGCGCCCTCTTACGCCCGGTGAGTATAAGCAGTTGACCGGTCGCGCGGGAAGAAGGGGTATTGATGATGTGGGCTACGCTGTGCTTCTTCATCAAAGATACACAAGCCTTGACCAGATTCGAGGGCTTGTAAAAAGCGAACCAAATCCCGTCGTTTCCTCATTTGATGTCTCTTACAACATGGCGGTAAATCTTCTTTCGGAGAAAAGTATCATGGAGGCTCAAAAAATACTGAACCTTTCATTTGCGCAGTTTGAGGCTGATAGGAAGGTTGTAAGCATTGAGGCAAGACTTCAAGCGTTAGAGATAGAACTTGATCGCGAAATCGAGGCAAGCAGGTGTTCTCTTGGAGGTGATGCTTCCCGATACCGCGAACTTACGAAAAGCCTTTCCGGCCTATCTCGTAGACTTTCCTCACTTTCAAGGGAGCGTCGCGCAAGGCTTTCAAGGCAGGCTTTCCAGACGGTGAAGCCCGGGGATGTGATTCTTACTGAGAAAGGCGGGGAAGCATTTGCGGTCATAAAAAAGGAGAAGCGCTCCGGGTTTGAATCACTTCTTGTTGTTAACTGCCAGGGAAGGATTAGGAAAGTTTCATCGAGAAGCCATGATTTACCTTACGTGATTGGAAGTGTGGACATAAACAAGGTTTCTTCTCCGGTTAAAAAGGTTAGGCTTTCGGTATCTGAGGATATTGAAAGGCTTGCAAGACTTGCAAAAGATGGAATACCAAAATACGAGCAAAGCAGGGAAGAGGAAAGGATTCTCGAGTCGATGTCTCATCTTGAGGGGGAAATTGGGAGTCATCCGTGTCATAAGTGCTCACACAGGGATAGATGTCTTGAGGCTGCAAGGAAGGCTGAGCGATTGAAAAGAAGGATGAGGGCAATGCTAACGGAGAGGGATTCCAGCCACGATGTCGTATCAAGGCGTCTTGAGGATGTTGTCTTGATTCTTCGCAAATTTGGATTCATGGAAGGGGAAGCGTTAACCCGGAAGGGTCAAATCTTGAGGCGCATATATAATGAGTGTGATTTACTTGTTTCTGAGGCTGTCTATTCCGGAATGCTATCAAGTTTAAAGCCTGAAGAGATTGCAGCATGCATTTCATGGTTTATTTATGAGCCGCGGGAGGGCGAAACAGAATTCGAGCAGATCAGGGAAGAAAGCGTGCACCTTGAGGGTTCGCTTGGCGAGCTACTTGATGAACTTGTGCAAATTGAGGACGAAATAAAGTTAGCAGAAGAGAGAAGGGGGCTTGATATCCTTGGATCACTTGACATCGGATTTAGCGAACTTGCCTTTACCTGGGCGATGGGTGCTGAACTCGAGGAAATACTCGAGCGTTTCCCGGGGAGATCTGTAGGAGATGTCGTTCGAAATATGAGGCAGATCATAGACCTTTTGAGGCAGATTTCTGAAATATCCGATGACCAGGTTTTGCTTGAAAAATTAAGGCTTGCCATGCAGGCGCTTGATAGGGGAATTGTTGGTTACTCGTCACTCGAATCGATAATTGAGCACGAGGTAGAGGGAAGTCGAACGTGATTAAGAAGTCGAATGTGATTAATCTTTTTCAAGGCAATAGAATTAGAATTGAGAAAGATGGCAAGGTACGCTTTAACTCTTGAATACAAGGGAAACTGTTTTCACGGTTTCCAAAAGCAGCCGGATGTCGAGACGGTTCAGGGTGCGCTTGAGCATGCTCTTTTTACTCTTTGCGGAAAGGGGGTACCTATTTTTGGTGCTGGAAGAACAGATGCTGGAGTTCATGCTGTGGGGCAGGTCGCTTGCTTTGATCTTGATGAGGAAGTTGAAAAAGGAAGGTTTGTAAGGGCTTTAAACGCTCTTGTTCCTGAAGGTCTTTCTGTCGTTTCCATGAAAATTGCGAGAGACGATTTTGACCCCAGGCGCGATGCTTTATGGCGGGAGTATAGGTATTTCATTTTGAACAGGGAATCGCCATCACCATTACTTGCTGGATTTGCTTTTCACTATCCATTTTTGCTCGATTTTGAAAAAATGAAGAATGCTTGTGCTTTGATTGAGGGAGAGAAGGACTTTTCCTCATTTACGGTCGGCAAGATCGAAGGCTCTCCTGTGAGAAAAGTTATTCTTTGTGATGTGAAAATGGAACGTTCTCGAATAATTGTCATACGCATTCGCGCTAATTCTTTCCTTTACAGGATGGCAAGAATCATTGCTGCTTCTATTGTTTCTGTTGGAAGCGGCAGGCTTGAAATCAAAAAACTGGAAGAGAGAATTTCAGGCGTCAAATGTCTATGCGCAGATCCTTTGCCTGCACATGGCCTCTACCTCTGGAAAATTTCCTATCCATCAGATTGCTTTTTTGAAACCCGTTTAGATAATACCCTTTAGTTTTGCCTGTTTTGTGTTGTTCAGATTTATTATTGTAGGGCTAATAGACTGGGCGTCAGGGATGAAGTGTTTTAATAGTTTAGAATTATTGGGTTAGCGGCGAACAATTTTTGATTTGCAGTATGTTAAACTTTTCTGTGTCTCAAATTTCGGAGGTGCGGCTTGACGATTCCGATGGATTGCTCGATATGCTATGCAGCCGGTCGAATTTTTGCTCTTTCGGCAAAGGATTCCTTTGATGACACAGAATACATCTCCCGGTGCATAAATCGTGGTCGCATTCTTGTAGGTTGCGCAATTATTCCCGCAAGCGCTTATTTTGTTGCACGCTGGCCCGAGTGGTCGTGGATGTACTTCAACCGCAAGCGTGCCCGCTCAATTCCGCTTGTTGCGCTTGCACTTGGCAGTTATTTCATATCCCATGATTTAGGTTTTGAAAGCGGATTGAGATCAATCGAAAGGGACTCCAAAAGCATTCCACTCGAATTTGCCAGGTCATTTTTGCCACTTGCGATTATTTCCGCTTTGCTTTGGAAAAGGTTTCGGTATCAAGGAACCTTTGAGGAATTCGAGGAAGGCGAAGCAGTTGATGTTTTAAGGAATCTTCAGTTCTTAATACCCTTTGGCGTTGCTTCCTTTGTTGTTATTCTTGCGGGGGCGTTGGTTGTGTTGCGCAATATGAGTCATAAGGTGGAAAGGAGAATTGAGTAAGGCCGGGGCGTGGGTCGTGTTGAGCGATATGGGTCATAGGGCGGAAAGGAGAATTGAGTAAGGCGGGAGCGTAAGTCGTGTTGCGCAATACCATTTCTTTAGCTAAAAGGAAAATTCGGGGGAAAGCAGGTAAGCGATTTGATGGTTAGAAAATGATAACCAAAGAAAATAGGAGAGCAAAGCGTGAAGGCTGCGCGCTATGACGTGGTGATTGCAGGTGCCGGGATTTCAGGACTTTCTCTTGGTGCTCTTCTTGCAAGGGATGGCTACTCAGTATTGCTTGTTGAAAGGAATGAGAACTTTGGCGGAAGGTTTGCCCCTGCGAGGCGCGATGGTTTCACACTTGACTTTGGCATTCATGCATGCCTTTTAGGCAAGCGCGGGGCAGTTGCTCGCGTGGTAAGAAAGAGCCAACTTGATGTCCGAATAAAGCCAGTCGGGGTCTGTTTATACAGGGATGGAAGGCTCGCTTCGTTCATCGGTGAAAATCCCCTCTCGATTGTTTTCCAGAGAGCGCTTAAGCCGACGTCACTTTTAACTCTGGGCCGCGAGGCGCTTTTAAGGAGAGGTAAGGCCTCATACAGGACGCCCGTTAAGGGTTCGAAGAAGGAGTCCGAAACCGATGTTCTTCTTGAGTATCTTTCCGTTTCTCTACTTCCGACCTCTGAATTTGAACTCGCCTCGCGAGGCGAAATTCTTGCTTTTACAAGGCAGGCAATTAGGCGTGCAGCAACGATGGGTTATCCATCGGGGGGATGGGTTTCGGTGATTGACGGACTTATTGATAGTATTCGAAAAAATTCGCGTTGTGAGGTTTTATCCCGAACTGCGCTTGAGCAAGTTCTTCTTGAAGGTGGAAGGGTTAGAAAGGTCATAGCAGGTGGAGAAGAAGTCGATACTCGTGCATGCGTTCTTGCTTTTCCTCCTCAGGAAATATCAAATGTTAAATTTCGGCCTCAATTAGAGGAAAAGTATGTTGGTTTCCTTGAATCGCTTGAGCCTGCCTTCGGATTGATCATTGACCTTGGCTTGCGAAAGCCCTTAACAAGAGAATCACGAGTCATAATCTCAATTGAACCTCCAGCGCTTCTTTGGGCTGTTTCAAACGTGGAGCCTTCTCTTGCACCTCCCGGTAAGCAGTACCTGCAAATTTTTACTCCGCTTAGAAGAGGAGAAGCGGGGAATAACGATTTGATTGTGGAAAGGACTGAAGGTCTCGCAAGTTTTGCTGAAAGAGTTTTCAGTTCGAATCTCGATGAGGAGTGGAGAAGGGTTATGCCAACAGTTGTTACAAGCGTTGCCCACTATACCTGGCAGAGCATGCGGGAAAGACCCTCTATCCGTGTACCTGGTGCCCCTGGCGCTTTTATGATTGGTGATGGAGTAAATTGCCATGGGCTTGGAGGCGATCTTGCGGCGCGAAGTGCACTTTTCTGCGCAAAAATTCTTGAAAAATGGCTTTCAAAGGAGGCTTTGTGATGAGCACTTATCTTATAACCGGCGCAGGCGGATACCTTGCGGGCAAGGTGATAGATTTCCTAAAAGGATGGGAAGGTTGCGAAAAAATCATAGGAGTCGACATAAAAGAAAAGCCTTCTGTTGACGAAATCATTTGGCACAGGATTGATATTCGAGATAGAAAGGTAACAGGGATAATTGCGGAAGAGAAGCCACAAGTTGTGATTCATCTTGCCTACGTAGTTGATTTCCTGAGGGGTACGAAGGAGGAATCGAGCATAAATATAGGCGGGCTTGAAAGGGTACTTGATGGTGTAAGGGACGCAGGTTGTCGGCAGTTGATTGTTGCTTCGAGTACAGTCGTTTATGGTGCGTATCCTCAGGCAAGGACTTTTCAGGAAGAGGATGGGCTTTTGTGCATACATCCCTATCTTCCATACTCAAGGGACAAGGTAATCGTTGAGGATTTGTGCAAAAGGTTTGCGCATGATCACCCCGAAACGAAGGTCTGCATAATAAGACCTGCGATTGTTGTTGGTCCTCACTGGGGAAATTTCTGGGTTGCCGCTTTCTTCATTTTGCCGTTTCTCCCACGCATTGATGGACAAGACCCACTTTTACAGTTCATACATGAGGATGACCTCTCGCAGATTTTCAGGTTGTGCATAGAAAAAGAGGCCGAGGGAATATTCAACGCTTGCGCCGATGGAGCGATACGCGTAAGCGAAGTTGCGGAGATCCTCGGGAAGAAAACCCTTTTTGTTCACTCGCAGGTAGCCAAGGCTTCTCTCTGGCTTGTTCATCATTTGCGTCTCCTGCCGATTGGCTCTCCTCCTGGTTTCGTGGATTTTTTTGCTTATCCATGGGTTGCAAGCAACAGGAAGGCAAAGGAAGTTCTTGGATTCAAGCCTGAATTTTCAAGCAGGGAAGCGTTTGAGGAGGTGGCAAAGATGCGCCGATTGCTACTTACAAATCTTGGCGGGAAGTCAAAGGGAAGCTATCGAATTTTCAACGCTCTTTTAAACCTTGAACTTTGGAAGCTTTCGAGAAAGGGATTATAGAAACGGTTTTGAAAATTCTCACAGTTCTCGTGTATTTCTGATTAAAAAACTGCTTGATCCAAAAAAAGGCGAGGGAATATTTTGAGGC
>Ga0315298_1003700_pt1 | contig 23865 bp, 25 predicted proteins | sample WHS_1_MG_FD_203077 | JGI IMG/M metagenome (GOLD analysis project Ga0315298, IMG submission 203077) | Extremophilic microbial mat communities from Washburn Hot Springs, YNP, Wyoming, USA - WHS_1_MG | ecosystem: Environmental > Aquatic > Thermal springs > Hot (42-90C) | place: USA: Wyoming...
ACCACAAACGCGAGCATTACATCAAAACCCGTGAAGACGAAGAAACGCTGGTAAACACCATTCGGGGCTTTGAAAAGAAGGCGCTGCCGCACATGCTGGCTGTCACCAACATGATCCTGCACGGCATCGACACCCCCACCCACATCAGGCACGACAACACCCTGAGCCGCCCCTACAAGGACTACGGCAACGCCGACCGCGTCAACGTCATCATCACCAACCCGCCCTTCGGCGGCATGGAAGAAGACGGCATCGAAAACAACTTCCCGGCCCACTTGCGCACCCGCGAAACGGCGGACCTGTTCATGGCCCTCGTCATCAAGCTGCTCAAGGATCAAGGCCGCGCCGCCATCGTCCTGCCAGATGGCTTCCTGTTTGGCGAAGGCATGAAGACCCGCCTCAAACAAATCCTGCTGGAAGAATGCAACCTGCACACCATCGTGCGCCTGCCCAACGGCGTGTTCGCGCCCTACACCGGCATCAAGACCAACCTGCTGTTCTTCACCAAGGGCAAACCCACCGAGCACGTCTGGTACTACGAGCACCCCTACCCGAATGGCGTGAAGAGCTACAACAAGACCAAGCCCATGCGCTTCGAGGAATTCGAAACCGAAATCAACTGGTGGGGCGACGAGGCGGACGGCTTCAAGACGCGCGTGCAGACCGAGCAGGCCTGGAAAGTCCCAGTCGCCGACATCGTCGCCCGCAACTACAACCTCGACATCAAGAACCCCCACGTCGGTGAACAGATCAGCCACGACCCGGACGAACTGCTGGCCCAATACCAGCGGCTCATGAACGAGGTCGCCGACATCCGCGGCGCGCTCAAGCGTGAACTGGCGGCAGCCCTGGGCAGGTGACCACCATGAGCGACGTTGTCATCTACGAGGCCGAGGGCGGCCAATCCCAGCTGCGGGTGCGGCTGGACCACGAAACCGTGTGGTTGACCCAAGAGCAGATGGCAAGCCTGTTCGGACGCGAACGGTCGGTGGTGACCAAACACATCCGCAATATCTTCCAGGAAGGCGAACTGGCCGAGGATTCAGTGTGTGCAAAATTTGCACTTACTGCCGCCGACGGCAAAACCTACGACACCGCCCACTACAACCTCGACGTCATCATCTCCGTCGGCTACCGGGTCAAGTCCCGCCAGGGCACCCGCTTCCGCCAGTGGGCCACGGGCGTGCTGCGCCAGCACATCGTCTCCGGCTACACGGTCAACGAACAACGGCTGCGCGAGGAGGGCGTCAAGCTGCGGGAGATGCAGCGCACCGTGGCCCTGCTGGCCCGTACCCTCACCCACCAGGAACTGGTGACCGAAGCGGGCCGGGATGTCCTGGCGGTCATCACCGACTACGCCTATGCGCTCACCCTGCTCGATCGCTACGACCACGGCACCCTGGCCATCGAAGGCACCACCGGCGGACTGCGCCAGGCCATCGGCTACGAAGAAGGCATCGCCATCGTCGCCGGCATGAAAGGCCAATTCGACGGCCTGTTCGGTCTGGAAAAGGACCAGGGCTTCAAAAGCGCCCTGGCCACCATCCACCAGACCTTCGACGGCCGCGAGCTCTATTCCAGCGTCGAGGAAAAGGCCGCCCACCTGCTCTACTTCATCGTCAAGAACCACGCCTTCAGCGATGGCAACAAACGCATCGCCGCCGCCCTGTTCATCACCTTCCTGGCCCGCAACGACATCCTCTACCGCCCCGACGGCGGCAAACGCCTGGCCGACAACGCCCTGGTGGCCCTCACCCTGCTCATCGCCGAAAGCCGCCCGGACGAGCGCGACACCATCGTCAAGGTGATCGTCAACCTGATCAACCGGAGCAACGACTGATGGCGATGGATCACCCGCAGGCGCTGCCCAGCCTCGATGTCTGGACCTCGGCGCTGCTCAGCAAATCCACCGCCGGGCGCGGCAGCAACGGCAAGGTGGAGGCCTACGCCATCAAGAAACTGCGTGAGCTGATTCTGGAATTGGCGGTGCGGGGGAAGTTGGTGCCGCAAGACCCGAAGGACGAACCGGCGAGTGCGTTACTCAAACGCATACAGGCTGAAAAAGCTAGATTGATTGCGGAGGGCAAGATTAAGAAAGACAAGCCGCTACCGCAGATTAGCGAGGAAGAGAAACCTTATGCTTTGCCTCTGTGTTGGGAATGGGTGCGGCTTCCAGAAATTTATTTATCGATTTCACCAAGCGGAAGCAAGTTGCTCTCCTCTGCGATAAAGGATGCTGGAACTTTTCCGGTTGTCGATCAAGGTCAGCGTTATATCGCAGGTTATACCGATGACGCTGCATTATTGATTAACCTGCCAGGCCCAGTAATTGTGTTTGGAGATCACACAACAGAGAGAAAATACATTGATTTCGACTTCGTCGCGGGAGCTGATGGAGTAAAAATTCTCAGGCCGATTTTGCAAGATGAGCATTTTTTCTTTCGCCAGCTACAAGGTTACCGCCTTGAAGAACGAGGCTACGCAAGACACTTCAAAGTATTAAACGACAATCTGTATGCATTGCCTCCAATCGAAGAACAACACCGCATCGTCGCCAAAGTCGACGAACTCATGGCCCTGTGCGACCAACTGGAGCAACAGCAAACCGACAGCCTCGCAGCACACCAAACCCTGGTCGAAACTCTGCTCGGCACGCTCACCCGCGTCGGGTCACAACAGGAATTCAGCGCAGCCTGGGCGCGCATCGCCAGCCACTTCGACACCCTGTTCACCACCGAAGCCAGCATCGACCAACTCAAACAAACCATCCTCCAACTCGCCGTCATGGGCAAACTCGTCCCGCAAGACCCTAATGACGAACCGGTAACTGTGTTTCTTGAGAGGATAGGCAAAGAAAAGGAACGTTTGATCCGCGAAGGAAAAATAAAAAAAGACAAACCATTGCTGGGTCTTGCCAATGGAATGCCATTTGAAATCCCGGACAGTTGGAGCTGGGTTAGTTTTGAGGACGTTGTTGATATTACGAGTGGTGTCACGTTGGGCAGAAAGGTCTCTGGGAAGAGGCTTGTGACAATGCCATATTTGCGCGTCGCAAATGTGCAGCGGGGGTATTTAGATCTCGGCCAAATAAAAGAGATTGGATTGACGGAAGAGGAGCTAGACAAATATTCAGTTATGGTACGAGACCTGCTAATTACCGAAGGCGGGGATTGGGATAAAGTTGGAAGGACGGCCATTTGGAGAGATGAATTACCGCGAGTGGCGCATCAAAACCATGTTTTCAAGGCTCGTTGTTTTCTAGATGAGCAAAATGAAGTCTGGTTAGAGAAATATCTTAACTCCGAGGTCGCGCGAAACTATTTCGCAGGTTCTAGCAAACAGACAACTAATCTTGCCTCAATCAATAAGACTCAGCTTAGGAGGTGTCCTGTGGCGATACCTCCCATAAATGAACAACACCGCATCGTCGCCAAAGTCGATGAACTCATGGCGCTGTGCGACGCCCTCAAGGTGCGCCTCGCCGACGCCCAAACCACCCAACTTCACCTCGCCGACGCCATTGTCGCGCAAGCCGTCTGCTGAGTAGCAGGACATGACTCCGGCGCTGCATAAAATCTGGTGTGACGAGGACGAGCATTACCGCTACGAGCACTTTGCCGATTTCAACGAGTGGCTGGATAGCGGAGAGGGGCAGGTTGCACAGGCTGAATATGGCGTCGATGCCTTGCCCCAGCCCAGCAAGGCGCTTTTCTCGGGTGACAGAAGCAGTTATGACGAAGCATTTCAGGCGTTTCGCAAACAGTGTCGACACGAGGCGCTGGGCGAATCCTGGATTCAAGGGCAGCTTGGCGATGATCACTGGTTCCAGCGCAACGTGGATCACTTCATTCAGCTTGTTGATCTCACGTATGCGGGTGCGGTGGTGCCGTTTGTCGGGGCGGGTATCTCGGCATCGGCAGGTTTTTCAAGCTGGAAAGATCATTTGCGGCGGCAGGGCAAGACGGCACATATCGCTTTGGAACGTATTGAAGCGCTATTAGCCAGCGGCGCCTACGAAACCGTATTGGAAGAGATCGAGGCCGTCCGCGGCCGCGAGGTGTTCATCCAGGAAATTCGCGATGAGTTTTCCCGTAACCTCACCATCCCCGATGTGGTCTGGCGCATCTCCGAGCTGTTCACGGATACGGTGATTACGACCAATTACGATCGCCTGCTGGAGCAGTCTTTTGAAACCGGCGAGGCAGGCAGGGTTCAGGTGATCAATGGCCTGAATGCACTGGAGCAGCCCGATCCGAAGAAGATCACGGTCATCAAGCTGCACGGCGACATCCAGAATCCAAAACGCTGCATCCTCAGCAAGAACCAATACGACGAAGCCTACGGCAACGGCAGCCTGAATATGCACAAGCCCATACCCAATCTGCTCGCCTACCATTACAAAAACAGCAGCTTGCTCTTTCTGGGCTGTAGCCTGAGCAATGACAGGACGGTGCAGGTGTTCAGGAAAATCAGGGAAGGCATGGGCGAAGAGGAGGAGACCAAACAGCACTTCTCCATCGAGCAGGCCCCCGAAAGCCTGGAAGAGATTGCGCAGCGCAATGCGGAACTGGCCAAGCTGGGCATCACCCCGATCTGGTTTGAAAAGGGGCGTTATGAGTTAGTCGAAAGCATACTCAGCCTTGCCAAAAATGAGCTGCGGCACTGGGGCGTCGCGCCTCAACCGCTACCGGTTGAAGAGCCGCCAATCAAACTGGATATGGACCTGAGCCATTTCCTCGGCGACTTCATCGACCTCATGCCATTGCTGCACTGGTTGCACCGGGCTGTTCCGCGGGCCGCAACAAGCCAATACCTTTCCGCCATGCAGCGCGTGTTTCATGGACATTCTTTTGCGACTCAGCAAACGGACAAAAATCTGGCGTATGCGCTGGATAACCTGCTTCGTGCTTTAGCGAATTCAGCGGAGTTTGGTGGATATGCCCATGGAAAGCTTTCAGCCGCTTTCGAGTCCATACAGCAATACCTGAACTCCATAGGCGGAGTTAATCATCTGGACGATGATTTTGAGCGGAACATTCACGAACTGTTAACCATCCCCGCTTCTCAGCTTGAAACGCTTGTGGCGAATAAAGTCGATGGGAGCTTTGATTATCACGCGATACGTTTGATTTCGGCCCTGTTGCAGCACGGGAAGAATCAGTGCATATCGCAAAAGTCATTTTGTGAATTGCCGAGCGCGGTAAACCATGAGTTTGGCGACTACATATCACTGGCGCTCTCCGCAAGTCTGGGCGTCAGCGTCCCTGATCGCCTTGATCAAATCTATACGGGTGATATTCAAAGCTTATGCGAAGACGCCTGGAACAACTTGGGTAAGCCAATTGATCTCAGGTTTTTTGATCGAGTGAAATGGCTGTTTGCACAAATTCTTCAGTAGGTATGGGAATGGCCGCTGACGCGATCCGGCCGGCCAAGCCGCCGCTGGCTTGTAGGCTTCAATCAGCCGTATGCCTACCCAGCCCCTGATTACCCGTTTTATCCGCCCACGGCGACGAAGGGCGAGAAGACCGCTTATTGGCGGCAACAAGTAGACGGATTTCAGGCGAGCGGCCTTTCCGTCAAGAATTACTGTGCGCAGGAAGGGATCGCCGTAGCCACCCTGCATTACTGGCGCAAGCGATTTGCCGATGCGGTAGAACCGCGGCCGATGGTCCAATGGGACAAACGTCCGATGAGCGGCGGAGCAAAAATAGGGTGTCACCCCCTATGCACGGCTGCGGCCTCGGCATCTGGGGATCCACACCCATGATGCCGCAGGCCTGGATCCTTAACCAACGAGGCAAGCTGCCCACCGCTACCCCACCTATTGGTAGCGCATCCGGACCAGCTTTGGTAGATGGGAAAGCGCTATTGTTCCAGGTCGCGGCGCCTTTCCAGGTACTCATCCCCCTTCCAACTTCTCCGCGAGTGTCTCGCAACACCATCGCCAGGGCGAAGGCGATGTTGCCGCTTTCTACTGCTTCGGGTTCAGCAGAAGCATGACGATCCGGTCATGAGCGACAAGGATGTCGCTTGGGCAGGGCGGAGGACGGTGGGGTTTTTGCTGGAAGGGGCTGCTAATCTGCCCAAATCAGCTATATGATCAACGTATAAGAAAAAGGAACATCCATGTTGCATTGGATCACGGACTGCCGTGCTGGTTTTGTAGCGTTACTGAATGGTCGCCTTCGTAGTGGCGATGGGTGTGTATGTGCTGCCAGTGCTGATGGTCTGGAGATCAAGACTTGAACGAAAATAGTCAGCAGATGCCCTGGTACCGTCAAGCCGTAGTGGTAATACCCAGGCATGTCTATCTCAAAAGTATCGGAACGATGCTTTTCATTAGCCTATTTTTCGGTGCTTACTTCTATTTGCTCAAAGACCCTGCCTATCCGCCAACGGTGATGCCGAGGACCCTGCTGGATCATCTGATCGGCTTTCAGCCTCTGGCGTTGCCCATATATCTGTCACTGTGGGTCTATGTCTCCCTTCCCCCAGCATTGCTAGCGACGCGTCGCGAGCTGTATGACTACGGCATGGCCATGGCCGGGACGTGCCTTGTAGGGCTGATCATCTTCTACTTCTGGCCCACGGCGGTACCCGCAAGCCATATCGACTGGGCCCATTATCCCGACGTGGATTTCCTTAAAAGCATGGATGCTTCTGGCAATGCCTGCCCTTCGCTGCATGTCGCCACCGCCGTTTTTTCGGGTATCTGGTTATATTACTTGCTACGCCGCCTTGGCGCGCCGCTTTGGATGCTCATCTTCAATTGGGTATGGTGTATCGGCATCGCATATTCCACACTTGCCCTGCGCCAGCATGTGGCTGTGGATGTGTTGGCCGGTCTAGCGCTGGGGGTGCTGGCTGCCTATCTGTCATTGCGACTGAGGTCGACCCCTTTGTCGAGATAAGCGGTGACATCGAGCGACCCTTTCTGGGTGCGGGGCGTTGCGGAGGTGCGCTGTGGTCGCCACGATCTGGAGAAATGAAGTTGGTGGCGGCTTACCGGCGCAGGAGGAAAATGCGCGCCAGAACTCGATGACCCAGGATCTCATGCAATAGTGCCATGCCGATATGGCCATACCAGTAAACCCAGACGAGGTTGGCGATGAGGCTATGTAGATCAGCGACATTGCCGACGAAAGGCGTTTCCGCACCGTTTTTTGGATATATGAAAAAAAGTACGGCGCCGGTGACCGCCATAGCGGAGACGGCGAGGAATCCCAGCCCATGGACGAGCCCAGCCAGCCCCCCTTCAGGGCCTCCTTGGGGCAATTGAAGCCGCAGTACCTGATGTAACTCCACCAGGAGTTTCGCCCGCCCCTTTGCATCCCAGGGAAACAGATGGCGAAAGCCGCTGTCGTCACGGGTGAGCAGTGCGCTCCATACCCAATGGGCGATGACGACTCCAACCGCAGCCAGGCCCACCCATTCATGGAGTTCAAAAGACAGCGCCTGGGTGGATGTCAGCACCCGACCCGGCTTGGGCTGTTCCATGATCAGGCTGATAAGCAGCTGAAAACTCACGGTGAGCGCCATGCCCCAGTGAAGGAGGCGTGTGCCTGTATTCCAGTAGGTAATGTGCGCGGTTGAACTCCGTTCCAAAGGCTGATCCTCTTTCGGTGTGAGTTAAGTCATAAGCACGAATTGGCGCCGGATGTGCTGTTGCCTACCACCTTAAGGTATATCGCTCCATTACAACCCCACCCTGGTCACGCCATGCGATTGTTGATCCTGGGTCAGATCATGTATATCGACGCCGATATTCTACAGGCTTTCCGGGATCGGGCATAGTCAGCAGACGGGCCGTATAACTAATATCCAATGATGACTGCGAACAATGGTTTCACTACAGGGCAAAATCCAAGGACTATGTTGTAAATGAGGATATAGACCAATGCCCTGTGCCCCGGTTACACTCTGACCATCCTCCCTCTGCCGAGAACAGACATCGCGTGTATCACGAGGAATACCACCACCATGAGAAGATCGGCTGGTTACGGGCCAGTGTGCTTGGCGCCAACGATGGCCTGCTCTCGACAGCAAGCCTGCTTGCCGGTGTCGCGGCCGGGCAGGCAAGTCATGAACAAATTTTGCTCGCTGGCGTTGCCGCGTTGGTCGCTGGCGCCTTTGCCATGGCGGCTGGTGAGTATGTATCGGTGAGTTCACAGGCCGACACCCAATTGGCCGATCTGGAAATTGAAAGACGGGAGCTGAAGAAAAACCCCGATAAAGAACTCCTCGAACTCCGCGATATTTATATGGCGCGCGGCCTTGATGAGGCACTGGCCCGGCAAGTCGCCGGCCAGCTTATGCAACATGACGCCCTCGCTGCACATGCGCATGATGAACTGGGTCTGACAAAAATGGCGGCGGCCCGGCCTGGCGAAGCAGCTTTAGCCTCAGCCGCCGCTTTCGTATGTGGCGCGCTATTCCCAGTACTGATCGCTGCCTTCGTGTCCCACAGCAGGGTGCTACTTGTCCTGTTTACGACCACCATTCTGCTGCTGGCGATCCTCGGCGCGGTTGCTGCAAAGGCCGGTGGCGCCTCCATGATGAAGGGTGCTCTCCGCGTTGTTTTCTGGGGAGTCCTCTCAATGATCGCCACCACGCTGATTGGCCACCTGCTAGGACAGGCGGGTGTCTGACCGACGTTCGGCTTTAGCATTGCTCCCAGGGTAATCCATCGAACCGCCAGCCATTCAGGCTGCTTCGGCAATGCTGATCATTCAGATCCCCTTCAAAACCATAAGCTATATTGTAAACGGCACTGAAACCATTAGCCTGTAAAAATAGTCCCGCCTCCAAAGAGCGATGGCCGCTACGGCAAATCAACAGGACCGAACGATTAAGCGATGTGGCTCGCCGCACCCGTGCCAGAAAGTCTGGGTTGATTTCCCAGTCGGGCTCGTCTCGCCAAGGAATAGATAATGCTTCCTTTGGGTGCCCGACGAAAAGAAACTCCATTTCGCTCCTGACGTCAATAAGCACTGCCTGTGGGTTTTCTTGCAGGAAGTGGAAGGCATCATGTGGTGCGAGGTGTATTACTGACTTTGTCATCTTGATCACCTAACCAGTGGCCTCAGCCCCATATCCGTCGTTTTTACCAGTCCCGGATAACCACATATTACTCTCACTGTCGGCTCCTGCGGCACTACGACACCTGCAAAATCACTACAGCTAGCAAGATCCATGCAGAAATGAGTGACAGCCCGCCGATTGGTGTGGCAGTGCCGAGCCAACTCTTGCCGGTGATCGCCAGGAGATACAGACTACCCGAAAATAACACTGTCCCGCCCACCATAAGCCAGCCTGACAATTCCATAAGGTTGGATTCCGGCAATTGCAGCGCCACCAATCCTACCAGCATCAGTCCCAGGGCGTGGTAAAGGTGGTACTGGCTACCAGTATGGTAGACGCTCATCATTTTTGGCGACAAGCGATCTTTCAGGGCATGCGCACCGATGGCCCCCAGTGCTACCGCAGCCCCCGCATTAGTTGCGCCAAGGGCAACGAACAGCTTATCGATCTGCGACATCATACATTATCTCCGCTTGAACATGGTATTCGACTCGCCATCCGTGTCTTACGATCGCTGGATGCCCTTACCCTTCCCTCTGGCGTCACCCCCACCCTGATCGATTGTGGTTACCACAACTGTAGGCAGGCGAGGATTTTTCTGCACGGGCAGCGGTTCAAAGCCGCCAAAGTTTTACACCAGATGTTCCCCAGTCAGCGCGCAAGGATGGCGAGGATCGCCGGTTTCTATTTGCAGGGTAGGGTGGACGATCTGGAAGTGCTCGCGTAATTCCTCACTGATATTATTTAGCAGCGCATCACCGGGATGGCCGTTGGGCATGACCAGATGCGCGGTCAGTGCGGTTTCGGTGGTACTCATGGCCCAGATATGCAGATCATGCACGGCCGCTACATTGGGTAAACCGAGCAGATAGGTTCGCACGGTATCGGTGTCGATGCCCTCCGGGACGCCATGCAAGGCGAGATAGGCGGAGTCGCGCAGTAAGCCCCAAGTGGCCATTACAATCAACGCGCTGATGAGTAGACTGACGGAGGAATCCAGCCAGAACCAGTGGGTGAACAGCATCACGATGCCGGCAATGACCACGCCGAATGAGATGGCAGCGTCGCTTGCCATATGTAAAAACGCCGCACGGATGTTCAGGTCGCCTTTTCGTCCTGACATGAAGAGCAGTGCCGTGCTCGTGTTAATCAGTACCCCTAAAGCTGCGACGCCAATTACGATACCGCTGGCCACCGACGCCGGATGCAGCAGGCGCCCAACGGCTTCCCAGGCGATGCCACCGGTGACCACCAGCAGGAATACGGCATTTGCTAATGCTGCGAGAATAGATGAGCTGCGTAGTCCATAGGTAAATCGCCCGGAAGGTGGACGGTTGGCCAGGGCACTCGCTGCCCAGGCCATGAGCAGCCCCAGCACGTCGCTGAGATTATGGCCGGCGTCCGCCAGTAGGGCCAGAGAATGCCCAAGCACCCCGAACACCGTTTCGGCCAATACGAAGCTCAGGTTGAGCGCTATGCCGATCGCAAAAGCACGGCCAAAGTTCGCGGGTGCGTGGGCGTGACCGTGCCCTCCTTGGCTATGCTCATGATCACGGGCGCGTTCATACACATGAGGGTGTTCCGTATGGTCAGGATGATCGTGTGCCATTCAGCACTCCTCGGCATTTTGGTCGATGATGACGCATTAAAAACCTTAGTGTCACTCCAGGGTCAAGGGCTTATAATGATCTTTTGCGGAGGATTTATGCAAATTGGCGCGTTGGGACAAGCTACCGGCGTAGACCCGGATACCATCCGTTATTATGAGCGGATAGGCCTTTTACCCGCCCCTGACCGGCGGGCGAACGGCTATCGCGTTTATGGTCCTGCCCATCTGGAGCGGCTCGCTTTTGTTCGTCACTGCCGGGATCTCGACATGCCCCTGGCGGATGTCCAGCGCCTTCTGCATCTGCTTGATCATCCTGCAGACGATTGCCGTGATGTCGATGGACTGATCGATACGCATCTCACGCAAGTGCGGGAAAGACTACAGTCATTACAAATGCTGGCGCATCAGCTTGAACAGCTGCGCGGCCGTTGCTATGGCCAGCATGCGACGTCGGAATGCGGTATTCTCCACGAGTTGATGGCCGCTGCACAAGGGGAAAGCTGCGTATGTCATGGGAACATGCCGGATCGCCAGACTGCTGACCCCGGAGATCACCGCTACGATGGGAACCTGAAAGCTTAACGCCTTGAGGGCAATCTCAAAAGTCAGGCGCAAAGACGCGCCCAACAGGATATTTAAAGTTTTTTGCAGCGCAATGGTCCTTGGGCGTCAGATTGTGCTCAAGCATATACCCGTTGATTTCCGCTTAGGAGGTGTTGGATATGCCAAGCTCAGTTACTATTCATCCATCCGTCGATCATGGGGTCAAAGAGGGACCGTCCCATTTTCATGGTGGTACCTTACATTGTCATTGCGCCCATAACCCGGTGCTTGTGGAGGTGAAGTCGCAACTGGCCGCACAATCACGCGTGCGGTTGCACCAGGTGCTGGAAGCCCAAAGGCGCCAAGTTTGCGGTGGTGGGTGTCGTGCCGAGAGCTTCGGTTACGGTGCTGGAAAATTTGGTTGTATTGAAAATAAAGATCACGTGTTTTGTGGTCTGGACTTCGTTCACTCCGAACTGTCTCCGGAGAATGGCTGGGCGGCCCCCGAATTCGCAAGGCGTTCTCAAGGAAGCCTGATTACATCGCAGTTCCGCCCCATGGTGTGTCCGGCCGGGAAGGCGGCGAGCACCGGAGGCGGAGTTTCAGCAGATATTACCCTTACCAGGAGTCTATAGTCATGGATGTTCGTGCAGCAGTCGCCTTTGAGGCGGGTAAACCACTGGTCATTGAAACCGTGCAACTGGATGGTCCCAAGGAGGGTGAGGTGCTGGTGGAGCTTAAAGCCACCGGCATTTGCCACACCGACCATTTTACCCTTTCCGGCGCAGACCCTGAGGGCCTGTTCCCGTGCATTCTCGGCCATGAAGGCGCCGGGATAGTCGTCGACATTGGGCCGGGTGTAAAGAGTCTAAAAAAGGGCGACCACGTCATTCCTTTGTATACCCCCGAATGTCGCGAGTGCGAGTATTGTCTTTCGCGCAAGACCAATCTCTGTCAGAAGATTCGGACGACCCAGGGGAAGGGACTGATGCCCGACGGGACGACGCGCTTTTCGTTCAAAGGCAAGCCGTTGTTCCATTACATGGGCTGCTCGACCTTCGCCAATTATACCGTGATGCCGGAAATCGCCCTTGCCAAAATCCGGGAAGATGCCCCTTTCGACACGACCTGCTACATCGGCTGCGGGGTAACCACGGGTATTGGCGCCGTGGTGTTTACGGCAAAGGTGGAGCCCGGCGCCAACGTGGTGGTTTTTGGACTGGGCGGCATCGGCCTGAATGTGATTCAGGGCGCCAAGCTGGTGGGCGCCAACATGATCATCGGGGTGGATTTAAATCCGGCCCGGGAGGCCATAGCCCGGAAGTTCGGTATGACGCACTTTGTCAATCCGAAGGAGATAGAAGGCGACCTCGTGTCCCATCTGGTCGAACTGACCCATGGTGGTGCGGATTACAGCTTCGAGTGCATCGGTAATGTGAAGGTCATGCGCCAGGCGCTGGAGTGCTGTCATAAAGGCTGGGGTGTTTCCTGCATCATCGGCGTTGCCGGTGCCGGCCAGGAGATATCGACCCGTCCCTTCCAGTTGGTTACCGGGCGGCGATGGATTGGCAGTGCGTTCGGCGGCGCGCGCGGGCGTACCGACGTTCCAAAAATTGTCGACTGGTATATGGACAAGAAGATCAACATCGACGATCTGATCACCCATCGTCTCAAACTGGAAGACATCAACGAAGGGTTCCATCTTCTGGAAACGGGGGAGTCTATTCGCAGTGTGGTGGTGTATTGATGGCTTCGTTAGAAACACGGGAAGAGCATAGCTGTTTTGGCGGGCGTATGGGTTATTACACCCATGCGTCCAGCGCCACCGGAATACCCATGAATTTCGCGGTGTACCAGCCGTCCGTCGCGTTGGGTGGTGCCCTGGTCCCGGCCGTATATTATCTGGCAGGGTTAACCTGCACCGAAGAAACGTTCATGATAAAAGCTGGCGCACAGCGTCTGGCCGCCGAACTGGGGCTGATGCTGGTCGCCTGCGATACCAGTCCCCGCGGATTGAACATCCCCGGTGATTCGGACAGCTGGGACTTCGGCGTGGGGGCGGGGTTTTATCTAAACGCAAGAATGCCGCCCTGGACCCGGAACTACCGGATGGGCAGTTATGTAGATCATGAGTTGCCAACCTTCATTGAAGAACATTTCCCGGCATCTTCCGAACGCCGGGGTATTTTCGGGCACTCCATGGGCGGTCATGGGGCGCTGGTGCTCGCTTTGCGCAACCCGGAACATTGGCACTCGGTATCGGCATTTTCGCCCGTCTGTAACCCCAGCACTGTGCCCTGGGGAGAAAAGGCTTTCGGGAATTATCTGGGGCCTGATCGTGAGCAATGGCAGGAATGGGATGCCAGCATGCTGATGCGCAAGCGTCCCTACCACGGCGGGATACTGGTGGATCAGGGAGAAGCGGATCCTTTCCTTGCGGCGCAACTGAAACCGGAGACTCTGGAGGCCGCCGCAGAGGCTTCCGGGCAACAACTCTGTCTGCGACGGCACCCGGGTTATGATCATTCCTACTGGTTTATCCAGACTTATATAGCCGACCATCTGCGGTACCACGCCCTGAAGCTGGGTTGTGCCGACTAAGATTTTCCGCCTTGCGGATTTGAATTATGAACTGAAGGGCAACGGCAATAAGGCCCTGGAAGCACCTGTGGAATCCAGGGCCTTATCCACCGTGCTACGATCGAGGTGCGGCGCATATAACTCTATGAAGGTGTAGAGATACCCGCGTAAATACGTTCCCTGCCTTAACGCCAGGTAAGCGATACTGGGTTCGAACAGGTGACTCGCATCAATCACCTCCAGCCTTATATCCCGTGCAGGGTCGTAAGCCATTTTGGCGACAATGCCTATACCCAGCCCCAGTTCCACGTATGCCTTGATGACATCAGAGTCTATGGCGGAAAGTACAATGTTGGGGGACAAGCCGTGATCTGCAAAGGTTTTGTCGATCAGGGAACGCCCCGCAAAGGCCTGGTCATAGGTTACTATCGGATAGGCGGCGACCGCTTCCATCGTCAGCGGCTGGCTTTGCAGCAGCGGATGGCCGGTGGGTGTGATAACGGCGCGATTCCACTGATAGCAGGGCAGGGCGACAAGACCCGCGTAGGAATTTAATGACTCCGTTGCGATAGCCACGTCTGCCTCTCCCGCTGCAAGCATCTCCGCGATCTGGGTAGGATTGCCCTGGCGCAGGCGCAACTGAACTCCTGGGTAGCGTTCCGTAAAGGTTTTTATCGCCCTGGGCAAGCTGTATCGGGCTTGGGTATGGGTGGTGGCGATCACAAATTCGCCACAATCTCCCTGGGAAAACTCCTGTCCCACTTTTCGGATATTTTCGATATCACCGACTATCCGTTGTGCAAAAGTGAATATCTGCTCACCTGCCGGGGTCATTCCGGTTATGCGTTTTCCTTTGCGCACGAAAAGCGCCACATTGATCTCATCTTCCAGGAGTTGAATCTGTTTGCTTACCCCGGGTTGAGAGGTGTACAGGCTGTCGGCCGCGGCCGACGCATTGAAGTTCTGGCGTACTACCGCGCAGATGAAACGAAGTTGTTGCAGGTTCATGGTCGGTCGCTCATCCGGGCTGGTTGGTGAGTATGGCGTACTGTTTGATTTTGTTGGCCAGGCCCACCCGGAAGAAGCCGAGTGCCTCGGCGGCACGGTTTTGATCGCCGTGGAAACGCTTCAGCGCGGAGATGATCATGCCACGCTCCAGACTTTCCATATGTCCCTTTAAATGCGCTCTCTTCCATTTATACGATTATACAAATCCTGCCAGAAATTGGCCTGCTCCACCAGTTGGTCGAGCGGTACATTGGTGATGGCGATGATCTGCATATCGGAATAATGGGTTTTATCGCTGCCGAGCGGTTTCGCTTCGCCGGATGCAGAAAGCGGAGTAAATTGGCCTGCAGGGAGACAGACATGTCTTCTACTTCAACCAGCAGGACCGTATCGCCATCCGCCGCGGATAATAGGCCGAGACGATCGCTCAGCGCCCCGGTATAAGCGCCGCGACTATATGGGTGCTGGCGAGGGCCAGTGCCTCGCCGCCGCTGGAGATGATGATGCATTCATAGTGCGTGGACAGCGTCCAGCTCAAGTTGCGGGCTTCCTGCTTGTCCGTCAGGGCGAACAAAATGGCTGGAACCGCGCGCGGGCTTGCTTCCATGTGTACCTCGGTGTGAAAAGGAGGTTCCACAAAGTATATTAACTTTCTTTGCAATGATACAAACTATTCTGGCTTGCTATGCGCTAACATGACACTTATTTAACATTATGATTGTTTCGCAACATTTCTGCTTAAGGTTTTGCATGGTGCCCATAAGACCATTTTAGAGGAGGTCATGACGGTGGCGAGCGTGCTTTGGCTTCAGGTAGGGGGCGGTTCTGGAAATATCATGTTTTTTCTCCATGCGGAGGAGCCGGGCGCCTGCGACCTAGTGACGGATTTTGGTATCGGCGCTGTCCCTACGGGCTTTCTGCTGCGGGACGAATCATGATTATTGCCGACTCGGGTAACAATCGCGTGCTGCTTTGGGACCGGCGGTCATGAATTCCCTCGCGGACCGGGTCGCAACCCTAGGCGAGGAAGTCCGGGTGCGCGGACTGGTTCAGGGCGTTGGTTTCCGTCCTGCGGTTTGGCGCATTGCCCGCGACTGCGGGTTGTCCGGTGATGTGTGCAACGATGGGGAAGGGGTGCTGATCCGGATCTGGGGGCCTGCAACAGAGCGGGATCGATTTCTGACTCGCCTGCGCGACGACCCCCCCCCGCTTGCGCGTATCGACGAGGTGGTCCGCGGATATTTGCACGAAGATCCTCCTGAGGGACTTTTCGGGATCAGCGCCAGCCGGTCCGGCCATGTGCATACGGGGGTGGTACCAGACGCCGCTACCTGTCCCGCCTGCCTGCAGGAGATTTTTGACCCCTTCAACCGGCGTTATCGCTACCCTTTCACTAATTGCACGCACTGTGGTCCGCGTTTCTCGATCCTCGAAGACATCCCCTACGATCGCGCCCATACCTCCATGGGCGCCTTTCCGCTCTGCAGGGATTGCCGCGCGGAATACGGAAGTCCGGAAGACCGGCGCTTCCACGCGCAACCGGTGGCCTGCCATGCCTGCGGCCCGAAGGCCCGGCTCATCCGGCTGGATGGCCACGCGTTCAGTGCCGATCGATATACCCAACTGGACGCGGTGGACGCGGCGACCAACCTCCTCAAGCGCGGGGAGATCGTGCTCATCAAAGGGCTCGGCGGCTTCCATCTTGCTTGCGATGCCACGAATGAAAGTGCGGTGTCCGCCTTGCGCCTGCGCAAACACCGCTCCCATAAGCCATTGGCGTTGATGGCCAGGGATCTGGACGTCCTGCGTCGCTATGCGCAAGTGAGTCGCGCAGAGGAGAAGTTGCTGCAATCCCATCGGGCGCCCATCGTGCTGCTGAATCGCCTGAAAAACGATTCCCTGGCAGCCGGTATTGCACCGGGGATGCGCCGACTTGGTTTTATGCTGCCTTATACCCCCCTGCATCATCTCCTGCTGCGCCGGATGGACCGGCCGATCGTACTGACGAGCGGTAATCTCTCGGACGCGCCACAGGTTATTGACGACACGGCCGCCGTCCGAACCCTGCGGGGGGTGACCGACTGGATGCTGACCCATGACCGGGCCATCATCAATCGCGTCGATGATTCCGTGGTGCAGATGGCGGGGAATGAGGCCATGATCCTGCGCCGGGGGCGGGGCTATGCGCCGGAATCGTTGCCACTGCCCGCGGGTTTCGGGGCGTCACCGGACCTGCTGGCGCTAGGCGGGGAACTCAAGAACACTTTCTGTTTGATCAAGGACGGACAAGCCATCCTTTCCCAGCACATGGGCGATCTCGAACAGGCAGCGGTCTGGGACGACACTGTCCGGAATCTGGCCCTCTACGCCCGGCTCTTCCAGCATGTGCCCGAGGCCGTCGTGGTGGATCGCCATCCCGAATATCTGTCGCGCAAGTGGGGGATGGAGATGGCGGAGGAAGGCGATCTCCCCCTGATTTCCGTGCAACACCACCACGCCCATATTGCCGCGGTCATGGCGGAACACGGCCTGCCGCTGGAGCATCCGCCGGTCATCGCCTTGGCTCTGGACGGCATGGGTCTGGGCGATGGGGGCGCTTTGTGGGGTTGTGAGTGTTTGCAGGTGCATTACCGAGAAATCCGTCACCTGGGCGGGTTGCGGCCCTCCGCCCTGCCGGGAGGCGGCCTCGCGATGCGCGAACCGTGGCGTAATGCCTTTGTGCAGCTTGCGGATACCTTCGGCTGGTCCGTGGCACGCCAACAATTCGCTGATCTGGCCATCATGCAGTACCTGTCCGAAAAGCCGGTAGCGCAGTTGCTGCACATGCTGGATAGGAATGTCGGCGTGCCGCTTTGCAGTTCCGCCGGGCGGCTTTTTGACGCCGTCAGCGCGGTCTGTGGCCTGTGCATGGACCGGGTGAGTTATGAAGGGCAGGCGGCCATGCTGCTGGAGGCCTGCGTCGATCCGGATATCATCGAGGACGCCGCTGAACCGGGCTACCCTTTTGGCATCGTCGAAAGCGAAAAGGGCTTCATTCAGATGGATCCGCGGACCCTGTGGCAGCCCCTGCTGGGCGATCTCCAGGGCGGGGTTCCGGTGGCGACCGTTGCCGCGCGCTTCCACAAAGGCTTCGCCGCTGGCTTGGCGCAATTGCTCGGGGAGGCCCTGGGTGCTACGCCCTGGACATCCACCGTCGCCTTGTCCGGTGGTGTTTTTCAGAATCTGACATTGCTGCGGGCGACCCGGGAGGCGCTGAAATCCCAGGGGCTGGAGGTCCTGGTTCCGCATCTGATCCCTGCCAATGACGGCGGTCTGGCCTTCGGTCAGGCCGTGGTTGGAGCCGCGCAAATCATCACTGGTCAGCATCATCTTGCAGGAGGGTATGAGTCATGTATTTAGGGATCCCGGGACAGATTACGAAAATCATCAGCGCACGGGAACGACGGGCGGAGGTGGCAATCAACGGGGTAAGGCGGGAGGTCAACATCACCTGTATCGCCGATGCGGAGCATCCTGGAGTCCTGTGTCGGTGAATGGGTGCTGGTGCATGTGGGCTTTGCCATGAGTCGCATCAGCGAAGAGGAAGCGGCCATGACGCTGGACGTGCTGACGCAACTGGGCGAAGCTCAATCGGAAATGGATCGTATGCGGGAGTCCGGGCGAACGGAACCTGTGGCGTAATCGCCGGGAGGTGCAACTATCAGGTGTTCGAGATTCGCGAGTACTTCGAGTGGCGAGGGCTCGGCTCCATCGACCACTCCGGGGTCAGGATCCGCGATCGCCTTGCGGCCTTCGACGCCGAGCGCCGCTTTACCGTACCCAATCTGTCCATTGCTGACCCCAAGGCGTGTCAGTGTGGAGAGGTGCTCAAAGGGATCATAACGCCCTGGGAATGCAAAGTCTTTGGCGGGGCCTGCACCCCGGAAATGCCGCTGGGCTCTTTGATGGTTTCTTCAGAAGGGGCGTGTGCCGCTTATTTCAATTACGGAAAGATGTCGGCAGAGGTCCCCGCTGCCGCAGAGGAGATGTTCTGATGGCTACAAATCCGCAACCGCGCGTCAAAAGACCCCATGGTGATGCCGTCAACCTTTCCCATGGCAGTGGTGGCAAAGCCATGCGGGACCTGATCGAAGGATTGATTCTGCCCGCCCTGGGCGCCTCCAGTGCCACGCCGCTGGAGGATCAGGCCCGCATCGATGTGCAGGAAATCCTGGGGGACGGTGGCCGGATCGCCTTTACCACGGATTCCTACGTCGTCGATCCCCTCAGCTTTCCGGGCGGTGACATCGGCACGTTGGCCATCAATGGCACCGTAAACGATCTGGCGGTGGGCGGCGCACGACCCATCGTGCTGAGTTGCTCCCTGATTCTGGAAGAAGGGCTGCCCTTCACCATTCTGGAAAAGATGATGTGCAGCATGGCGCAGGCGGCACAGGCGGCGAGCGTCAGGATTGTTACGGGGGATACCAAAGTGGTGCCCCGGGGCAGTGCGGACAAACTGTTCATCAACACCGCCGGCATCGGAATCATCCCGAAGGGCGTCCATCTGGAGATTGCCCGGATCCAGCCGGGTGACCAACTGCTGTTGAACGGCCACCTCGGGGATCATGGTGCCGCCATTTTGAAGGCGCGCGGCGATCTGGCCCTGGACGCCGATGTGCAGAGCGATTGCCAGCCGTTGCACGGGATTATCGCTGCCCTGCTGGCGGCGGCACCGGGAACCCGATGCATCCGCGACGTGACCCGCGGCGGGCTGGCTACGGTACTCAACGAGTTTGCCCAGGGGGCTGGGGTGGGTATGCGCATCGTGGAGGATAGCATTCCGGTCCGCCCAGTGGTCAGAGGCATCTGCGAAGTGCTCGGCCTGGATCCCCTCTATCTGGCCAACGAAGGCAAACTCCTTGCGGTGGTGCCACGGGAAGAGGCCGAGGCCGCCCTGGAGGCGTTGCGCTCCTGCCCGGAGGGCACCTATGCCGGGATTATTGGCGAGGTGCTCGTGGGCCCTCCCGGAAGGGTCGTGCTGAGCAGTCATTTTGGTGGTGAACGCATCGTTGACATGCTGGTGGGCGAACAGTTGCCGCGAATCTGTTAGACGGGGCTGGCGATGCACGAACTCGGGATTACCCGCAACATTGTTTCCATCTGCAGCGAGCAGGCCCATGGTCGTAAGGTGATCCGGGTGCGGCTGGAAGTGGGGTTGTTATCAGGGGTGGTGCCGGACGCCATCCGCTTCTGTTTTGACGTGTGCAGTCGGGGCACGCCGCTGGAGGGCGCGGATCTGGAAGTGCTGGAGATTCCCGGTGAGGGCGAATGCCGGTCCTGTGGCAAACGCGTCGCTCTCCAGCAGGTATTCGAACATTGTGCGTGTGGTGCCGGCGACCTGATCTGTCTGGCTGGCAAGGAACTCAAAGTCAAGGATATGGAGGTGCAGTGATGTGTAAAACCTGTGGATGCTCCGATGGAGCACAAACGCGAATAACGCACCTGAGTGTTGCGGGGGGGGCGGCTCCTGATACCTTGGGATCATCGCGCGACGTGCCGGGACATACCCATGCCCATGGCGGCGCAGAGCCCCATTCACACGCCCACCCCCATGCACAGGCGGAAGGGGATGCCCACCTGGTGTCCCTGGAGGCGCGGATTCTGGACAAAAATGATCGCCTTGCGGAACGCAACCGCGGCTGGCTGGCAGGACGGGGCGTGTTTGCCCTGAATCTCATGAGTTCACCCGGCGCCGGGAAGACGACCCTGCTGGAAAAAACCCTGGCGGGACTGGCGGACGAGTTCCCCCTGGCGGTAGTGGAGGGCGATCAGGAAACCACCCATGATGCGGAACGCATACGCCAGGTGGGTTGCAACGTAGTGCAGATCAATACCGGCCAGGGGTGTCATCTGGAGGCGGATATGGTGGCGCAGGGGCTGCAGGCGATCGATCCGGCTGCCGGTTCTGTCGTCTTCATCGAGAACGTGGGAAACCTGATATGCCCGGCCCTGTTTGATCTTGGTGAAGCGGCACGCGTGGTTATCCTGGCGGTCACCGAGGGCGAAGACAAGCCGGCAAAGTACCCCCACATGTTTCACGGCGCGGACCTGATCCTGATCAACAAGATCGATCTGCTGCCCTACCTCTCCTTCGACCTGGAACGTTGCCTCGGTTACTTGCACGAAGTCGCGCATCATGCCGAAGTGTTGCAGATATCTGCTGCCACGGGAACCGGTCTGGAGCCGTGGTTTGCCTGGTTGCGCGCGCATCGTAACAGGGCGTTGTCGGAGGCCGGAAAAGTGTTGGCCGGTTCCTGAAATACCTTGTGCCCAGGAGGCGGTCATGCCCGCGGAGACCCGTCAGACGCTGCACAAGACATTTCAGCTCTTTGATTTGTCCAGCCTGTCCATCTCCAGCGTGGGTCCCATCTTCAGCGTGGCGGCCGCAGGTTCGGCCATGGTCCACGCAGCGGGAGCAGAGGTGCCCCTGGCGATTGTGCTGATTGCCATTCCTTTCATCCTGTGTTCCTGGATATTTCTGTCGCTGAACCAGCACTTTCCCAATGCTGGTGCCTCCTATCACTGGTCCCGGCGGATAATGGGCATTGATTACTCGAATTTTCAGGCGTGGATCGTGATCATGGCCTATTTCTGGTCGATCCCGCCGATCCTGATCCCGGCGGCGCAGTTCACCCTGGGGGCGTTGGGTGTACATCACCCCGGCGTTTGGTTGCAGATCGTGGCAGCCACGTTCTGGGCACTGTTCGCGGCGGGCGTTTTGTTGTTCGGAGCGCGCATCACCGCCAGGGTCACCCAGATATTTCTGCTCATCGAAATCGTATCCGTCGCCTTCATGGCCATCGTCGGCTATTCCCACTGGGGGCCGGCGGCGGCGGGGGCGAATTCATTTTCCCTCAGCCATATTCACTGGGCCGGCGTCATCGTCTGCATGGTGGTGGCCGCCACCATCGTGGACGGCTGGGAAATCGACTCCTACGCCTCGGAAGAATCCAGAAGGCCGCGCATCACCCCGGGATGGGGAGGACTCATCGGGGCCGTGAGCGTGGTGCTCTACTACCTGCTGATCTGGCCCCTGCTCCTGCATCAGGTGCCCCTCGACCAGTTGCAAAACACCAGTGATACCCTGAGTCTCTGGGCGGCAACGGTGTCCCCCCAATTACTCCCGTGGATGCGCATAGCGATTATCGCGTCGACCGCCGGTGGCCTCTGGCTCACCACCTTCATCCTGTCCCGTGCCCTTTTCGCCATGTCCAGGGATGGGGTGATGCCGGAGTGGCTGGGCCGACTGAATCGCGGACACGTGCCGTACTGGTCTGTCATCCTGCCCATCCTGCTGGCCATGGCGGTTGTCCTCATGCAGGTTTTCTTCCCCGATATGCGGGACCTGTTCAACCTGGTGCTGAGCGCGGCGGGATTCTTTCTGGTGGCGGAGTTTTTACTGGATGGGATCAACATGATGCGTTTTTTATTGCTTCAGCACCGCTCCGTCCGGCACCATTTCAAGGCGCATCATCATGCCGGTCTTCTGCTCGGATCGCTGGTCGTGATCATCAGCCTTTCCGCCGTGGAGGTGCTGTTCTTCATCTATGGCCCCGGATATATTGCGGCCGGGATTGATCAGACCGTGGGGGTGTTTTTACTGCTGGGCATCTTTTATGTGCTCTGGCTGCGCTGGCGGAAGACGGAGCAACGCACTTACGTCTTTGATGAGGTGGAGTTGCAGGAGATCAGCAACATGGGCCCGGCGCTGTTGAAAGAATAAAACGGGAATCCACGGCTGTTCGTCAGGTGCTTGTGAACATATAGTTACAGGTGAAGCCTTGTGCCGTGGGTTAGTTTCCTGACATTGACCAGGGCGGCGGCCTCTGCTATATCGGGCGGACCCTAACCTTCTCAACTTTCCCCAGGGGTTCTTATGGCAGCACATGGCGAAGTGGTGGTTCTGGGAGCAGGCATCGTCGGGGTTTCCATTGCCCTGCAGTTGCAGTTACGGGGCCGTCCCACCATTCTTCTGGACCAGCAGGGGGCCGGGGAGGGGACATCCTTCGGCAATGCCGGCCTGATTCAGCGCGAGGCGGTCATGCCGCATCCCTTTCCCCGTGCCCTGGCGACGCTGCTCAGCTATGCCCGCAATCAGTCGACCGAGGCCTACTACCGGGGGACGATGCTGCCGCGTCTGGCGATTCCCTTCCTGCAGTACTGGTATAACTCCCGTGAAGACCGTCATCGGATGATTGCCCGGCATTATGCCGCACTGATTACCCACTGTCTGGATGATCATCTGGCTCTGGCCGGTGCGGCGGGGGCGATCGACCTGCTCCGTCCCGGTGGTTGGTTGCAGGTACACCAAAATCCCGAGTCTCTGGATCATGCCCTGAAAGAGGCCGCGTATAAGGCCGGGAACTTTGAGGTGGCTTACGACGCACTCGACGGCGTGCAGGTGGCGGCGATGGAGTGCAGTCTACGCCCCGGACTGGCCGGCGGTATCCACTGGACCCAGCCTCTGGCGGTGGTCGATCCCCACGCGCTCACTCGCGCATACCTGAGCTATTTTACCCGGATGGGCGGCGAGTTTCGCACCAGCGCCGTGCGGAGCATAGAGCGCGGTTCGACGGGGTGGCGCATCGCTACGGTGCATGAGCCGGTGGACGCCGCCGAGGTGGTGGTGGCTTTGGGCGCCTGGTCGCCGGATGTGACCGGATCTCTGGGCTACCACCCGCCGCTTTTTGTAAAAAGGGGCTATCACATGCACTACGCCCAGCCGGAGGCGACACCGCTCTGTCACCCGGTGCTCGATGCCGATCAGGGCTATATGCTGGTGCCCATGCAGCGCGGTATCCGGCTGACGACCGGTGCGGAGTTTGCGCGCCGGGATGCACCGCCTTCCGCTATTCCGCTTAGCCGGGCGGAGGCGCAGGCACGGCGGTTATTGCCTGCCCTCGGCGGGCGTCTGGACGCCGACCCCTGGATGGGGGTGCGCCCCTGCACCCCCGACATGCTGCCGATCATTGGTCGGGCGCCGGGGCATCCGGGTGTGT
>Ga0315298_1003703_pt1 | contig 23862 bp, 21 predicted proteins | sample WHS_1_MG_FD_203077 | JGI IMG/M metagenome (GOLD analysis project Ga0315298, IMG submission 203077) | Extremophilic microbial mat communities from Washburn Hot Springs, YNP, Wyoming, USA - WHS_1_MG | ecosystem: Environmental > Aquatic > Thermal springs > Hot (42-90C) | place: USA: Wyoming...
CTACGATGGCGACTGGAACATCATCGCATTGGTCACCGAGGGGAGCTATCTCACGGTCCAGCGGATGGTCTATGGGGACGGGTACAGACAGACGGCAGGCGCCTGGGCAACCGACGTCAAAATCGGCTTGGGCAGGGCAAGGCTGGACCTAAGAGGTCAGATAGCCACCAGACAGTTTGAGCAGCAGGAGAAGGGGAGCGCAGAGGCGAGGCGCATGCCCACCTACTGGGAAGTGAACCAGGCAGTGCTGGAGGTCTACGCCGGTGAGTCACCAGATGTTGTGGGACCGTCACTGTGGAAACCGTCAGGCTATCCAGCCTTATTGTGTTTGACGCGGGCAGGCGTACCGTGGATTTTCAGGCTTCAGCCAGCCAGCGACTTCTATGACTGCCGGTGGACTAAAGCCGATACCATCCCCACCTATGCACAGTACGTCATGTCTCTATGTGCCGATGGCACTTATATTTACGCCACACAGGCAAACGAGGTATGGAGAGCACCCATCCCCTGCAACTGGTCTCCCCCTACTCAGGGTACGGGCGCAGGGGGCAAGTTTACCATCACCATGAAGCAGATTATGGAACTCCACGCCGAACAGAGGGGGGACAATAGACCGTCCAGCTTGAGAGTAGACCTGGACAACTCCAAGGGCTGCTGGAACAGTCCGAGCCAGGGCAGCCTGTCCTATCTCAAGAAAGGTTCACGCCTAAACCTCTACCTGGGGTATAAGACCCCCCGGGGCGAGGAGTGCCAGGAGATAGCACGCTACTTCGTGGACTCGTGGAGCTACCGCCGAGACCCCAACAAGGCGGTATTCACCATCCAAGCTGTGGATGCCTGGACACTCCTGGAGCGATACAGGTTTAACAGACCGGTAGAGTGGAATATCAGCGGTAATGATTACACCGCCTATCAGCTCATAGCCTTGGTGCTGCAATCGGTAGGGGGCACATTAAGCTATAGATCTGGAAGCGCCCTTTCCACCACCCTCTACCCCCGCCTTACCGTGAGGGCGGGGCAGTCAGCAGCACAGGTGCTAAGAAGGCTGTTAAGTATGTTGCCAGATGTGCTGGTATTCAACGGGTTAGAAGCTACCATGATTTACCCGCAGACCACCGATGAGGCGGTATATGAGTACATACTAGACTAAGGGGGAGAAAATGCCGTTTCTAAATGTCACCAACAACGCAGAAAGCACCCTAGCCAGCGGTATAAGCGCATCCGCCACCAGCTTGACCGTAGCCACAGGTGGAGGGGCGCTATTCCCATCAAGCAATTTCCATGTCACCATAGACGATGAAATACTGGAGTGCACATCGAGGATTGGCGATGTCTTCACCGTCCAGAGGGGGCAGGAAGGGACAACACCCGCTGGGCATGGGGCAGGTGCTAAGGTACAACTACGGTGGACGGCGGCGTATGTCACGGAAATACAGACTGCAATATCAGACGCACAAGGCGCCATTTCAGCACTGCAGGCGGTAAATGCGGGTCCGTTTTTACTTGTTGGTCAGAACACTTCCCAACAAGTACAGGGAGAAGCGTGGACAAGAGTGCAGTTTCAGCAGGTTGTCATCGACACACATAACGCCTGGGATAGCAATAACCACCGCTTCGTCTGTCCTGTAGCAGGCTATTATGTAATAATCGGCAGGTCGAGCGTCCAGAACATACCCGATGGCAAAAGGATAGCTTTAAGCATATTCATCAACAACGATGAGAACCTCGGCGGCAGGATATACGACTCAGTAGTAGGCGGACAAACCAATGTAGCGGGGTCCGGTGCTGTCTTTCAGTACCTCAGCCAGGGCGATTATGTCGAACTCAAGCTCTATCACTCCAATGGTAGCGCACTAAACACAGTCGGTTACCTCAAGACAGACGCCTTGTGTGTAGTCAGGATAGCCTAGAGCAATGCTGAACGCCTATTTGCTTAACGACGCAAGCCTAAATGGTGCCGTAACAGGGGAACAGCCAGCAGGGCTAGCCCAGAGGGGGACAGATGTTATATGGCAGGCGCGAACACTCGATACCAACTTCGTGGTGGTCTACGGCGAGGCTGTAGATGGCAGTCTGGTATCAGGGCAGGCTTATGATTCGGACGAAGTCCAGAAAGTGGGCTACCGCCTGGATATCGTCACAGAGCCAGCTATATCAACAGCAGCCTTGTGTCAGAGCGTAGCCGAAGCTGTAGTACAAAAGATGAGACTCAACAAGGCTAGTGGGGCACTAACAGCCTTGCCCAATTGCGGGCTGGAGCTATTCGACGTCATAGAGATAACGGACAGATGGAGCAACCTGAGCCAGTCCAGATTCCGGGTAACAGGCATAGGGTTCTCTTACCGCAGTGAAGGGGGCGCTATAAAACAGGCACTTGAACTAGGAGCCGCGTAATAGCGCTGGCGGTTCAGTCCAGAGTGATCAGCCCGCGTTTTAGGGCGGTGATGACCGCCTGGGTGCGGGCGTTGGCATCGAGCTTGCGCAGGATGGAGGTGACGTGGTTCTTGATGGTCTGCTCGCTGATATTGAGTATGGCGGCGATCTGCTTATTGAAGTAGCCCTGTGCCATGTAGGTGAGTATTTCAGTCTCCCGTGGGGTAAGTGGCGAGACGAAGTATTCCACACCTTTTCCCCAGGAGAGGTCCTGGAACTGTTCCAGCACCTGCTGGGCTACTTTAGGGCGGGCGAGGAAGACGTCGTTAATGGGGTGTTCGCCGTTAGCGCAGCGGCGGATGATGGTGAGCAGTTCCTCGGGCAGGACATCGCGCCGCAAATAACCAGCCACCCGCGACCTTATAGCCTGAAAAAGCTCCTCATCTGTGGGGTTGGGCGACAGGAGGATGACCGCAATGCTGGGGACGAGCTGCTTTATCGTCCTGGCGAGGTCGGGCTGGCGGCTGCGGGAGAGGGCGATATCGAGGAGGATGACATCCGGGTACAGGTTATGTACCGCTGCCATAAGTTCATCGCTGGTGCCGGCATCGCCGCAGACCTCGATGTCAGCGGCGCGGCTCAAAGCAGCGCGCACGCCCTGGCGGAACAATGGCTGCTGGTCAGCGATGAAGACCCTTATTTTTCTACTTGATTGCTTCGGCATGGCCACCTATGGTCAAGTGTAACAATATGTAAACAGAATGTCAATGCTTTTTCGGGCACACTAACTTGACCCGGATGGTGCATATGCTGGACTGCTTGGACGGGAGTGGTCCAATCTGCAAGGTACAGCCGTGTATTGTGTGTCCTATTCAAATTTTACCGTGCCGATTATGTCACTTTTTTGTGTCGGGGTGGAAAACTGGGCGTACGCAGGCACGGTGAATACTTCAATTATGACCCATTTACCGTTCTTCACCAACCCGATAATCAGGCTGTCGTATTTGCCCACAGCCCGGTATATGTCAATTCAGCCCGAGCCACTTCGGTAGCACCTATAGTAACCTTGCTCGCTGTAAAGGCGTCGATAGTCTTGTTGCCATCGGCTACAAGGTGCCGGGCAAACACCTCTTTCAAGTCAGCCCCTTCGGACTGGTCGCGAACGATAACCCTGACTGCCGGGATATTGTAGGCACCGGCACCGACACGCCAGATAACATTCGGTCCCAGGTCTCCTGTCTTGGGCGTCCAGTTATCGGAGTATTTCAAAGAAAAGCCGAACTCGGCATTGGTGTAAGTGGCTTCTCCTGCTGGTGCCGCAGTAGCCGGTGGCGGGGTCACGCCAGCCCGGGACAACCCGGTCTTGACCTTAAGTTCGTAGCCAATATCAAGGTACGGCTCGGTGGCGGGGTCGTACGGGGTCCAATCTATCAAGCCAGGCACGCTGGGGTTACCCGTTCTGGCAAACTGTGACCATATCCTCATCATGTTTTCTGCCACTACCCTATCTTTTTCATCCAGACCGGGGTCGGGCTGTTTTACTCCGCCGCGGGAGCCAAGCAGTGCCCCTATGCCGGCTACGCCTTCGAGGAGTCCGAAGACATAAGGTAATTCGAGCCCGTGAAAAGCGACGACACCTTCCTGCTTCCAGCGTGATGGCACATGGCTGAACACATAGGTATAGACCTTGGACGAGGCGGTGGTGCTCATCAATTTGGCGACGCGAGGGATGCTGGTGGACACTTCGGAGACCTCGCCGTCCTGGGCACCGACGATAAGCGGGACATCATTTTGCTTACCCTGCTGCAAGATGTTGTGCACAGTATCCGGCAAGACCCATCCATCGGCGGTCATCATAGTATTATAGCCGCAGTCGGTGGCTCCAGCGACCTCGACGATTTCCTGCCAGCTTTTGGCGCGGAGGGCGGCGAGTATTTCAGCAGGTGTGCCGCTGATGCCGAGCTTCGCCACTAGGTTCTCGCCCATTTTCTCCGCTTGCTGGCGAGTTGCGCTACCGGTGGGTGCTGCATAGGCTGAACCACTTTCGATGATAGCCCGGTGGAACAACCCCTTGGCTAATGGCGATGTGAGACAGGCGAGGACCTTGCCTCCGCCACCAGACTCGCCAAAGATGGTGGCATTGCCGGGGTCACCACCGAAAGCTGCGATATTCCTCTGTACCCATTGCAGAGCGGCGATTAAATCAAGGATGCCATAGTTTCCCGACGAGTTGTTTGCTGATTCTGCTGCCAGAGCCGGGTGAGCCAGAAAACCGATTGGTCCGAGACGGTGGTTCACGGTAACCAGTACCACTCCGTGCTGGGGTAATGCGTAATGGTTATATAGCGGACCATTCCCTGATCCGATGGTCAAGCCCCCGCCATGGAAGAAGACCATCACCGGAAGTTTATCGGCGGTGGTCTTCGCAGGTGTTGTCACGTTTAGATAAAGGCAGTCTTCGCTGGGATTACCTTCTCCGAAGGCGCCAGATTGTGCGCAACGGTTACCCCATCGGGTACATTCACGGACTCCCGTCCAGGGGGCGACTGGCTGCGGTGGTTTCCACCTCAAGTCGCCGACGGGCGGTGCAGCATACGGTATGCCTTTGTAAGTCCGCACTTCTTTTCCGGGCTCGCTTACCGCTAATGTCCCCGATATCAGACCAGAGTCAATCTTGATAGGGTCAGCTACGGGCACAGCTCCTTTCGGACTGGCAGGTTGTTTTTCTCCACGTTTAACCTCCCATTTCGTTCGCTATCGTACTACTGTGCTAGCCCGGGTTTTCCCGAAGTTTCTCAAGATAGTAAATGTCACACCGTGGTTTTGTCAAGAGAGGGGGAGAGGGATAAGGACCCCTCACCTGACCTCTCCCGCAAGGGGAGAGGGATAAAGAGGTGTTCTCTCCCGCAAGTGGAGAGAGGTCAACTACAATCCACCCCATCTCAAGATAGTACGGTGTTCTCTCCCGCAAGTGGAGAGAGGACTTTTCTGTTTCTGCTCAGGAGGTGCACCACCTCCTACACCGTTTAGAAATTTGCTCACTTGATGGTGAAGTTTCCTCCTTCCCTCCTATTACTCGACGGGAGAGTCTCTCATTTCTCTCCTCTCCCTCGATGGGAGAGGACTAAGGTGAGGGTGAAATGGAGCCGCCGATTTCCTTCCCACTCAGCTATGTCCTGTGTGTGTCACCCACCTATTTGAACGAGTCCAGGACTCTTTGGGTCTGCGGTGTGGCGAAAATTATTTGACGGGAGCGGATTTAGACTTATAGAATGTCTGTCGGGTTTTGTCCGTATGAGGATTACGAAGCGTGATGTGGCATGTCTGAATACGATGTCATCATAGTAGGCGGCGGACCGGCAGGGCTGTTCACCGCTCTGGAGCTATGTCAAAAAGGCGATGCCCGTGTACTGCTTCTGGAGAAGGGCAAGGACATTGACGAGCGTCGCTGTCCTCTTCAGGACAAAGGTGAACGCTGTGCTTCATGTTCCCCATGCCATCTGGTAAGCGGGCTGGGGGGTGCTGGCGCTTTTAGCGACGGCAAACTGACGCTTTCGCCTGCTGTGGGCGGACATCTGAGTGAGATATTGGACGAAGAGGAACTGGAGAAGCTAATTGAATATGTGGACAGTCTCTTTCTTAAGTTTGGCGCCACTGACGGGATATATGGTGTCGGGGAAGGAGTGGAGGCACTGAAGCAAAGGGCGAAGTTGGCGGAGTTGAAACTTATTCCGGTGAAACTGCGCCACATCGGTACAGAAAGGTCGCGGCAGGTGCTTAAGGCGATGCGCGACTTCATAGCGCCCAGGGTGGAGTTGAGGCTGGGGGAGATGGCAAAGCGTGTTCTGGTGAGGGGTGGTGTGGTGACGGGGGTGGAGACTGAGAACGGTGAGAAGCTCGACTGCCGTTATCTGGTGCTGGCGCCAGGGAGGGAGGGGGCTGATTGGCTGGTAAAAGAAGCAGAAAGGTTGAAGCTAAGTTTAAAGTCGAACCCGGTAGATGTGGGGGTCAGGGTAGAAGTGCCGGCGCCAGTGATGGAAGAACTGACATCGGTGCTGTATGAGCCGAAGCTGGAGTTCTTCTCACCTACATTTGATGACCGTATCCGGACATTCTGCGTTTGTCCCGGCGGTGAGGTGATTATGGAGACGACGGGCGGTGCCGACCCTGTGATCACGGTCAACGGCAATAGCTATGCTGAGCGCCGCACGGGGAATACTAACTTCGCCATAATGGTCAGCACCACCTTTACCGAGCCGTTTCGTGAGCCCATTGCTTATGGGAAATACCTGGCGCGTCTGGCAAATCTGCTCAGCGGGGGCGTGCTGGTGCAACGCTTTGGCGACTTTCTGGAGGGGCATCGCTCCACGGTGGAGCGAATAAAGCACAGTATAGTCCAGCCCACCCTGCGGGCGGCGACCCCGGGCGACCTGAGCTTTGCTTTGCCTTACAGACACCTCAAGGGTATAGTGGAAATGCTTCAGGCGATGGACAGGCTGGCGCCGGGGGTGGCATCGCGCCATACCTTGCTTTATGGGGTCGAGGTGAAGTTCTATTCCAGCCAGCTCAAACTCAGCCGCTGTCTGGAAACGCAGATTGAAAACATGTTTGCCGCCGGCGATGGTGCCGGGGTGAGCCGCGGGCTGGTGCAGGCATCAGCCTGCGGCGTGATAGTTGCCAGGGAGATCTTGAGGAGACTGGGCGGGCAGCGTGTTCTTCGGCATTGACCTTACTTCCTCATGTAGTGTCCCGAGCGCCTGCGTGTGCCTGGACGAAAGTCTTGGCATCGTTTATCAGGGACGGGAAGGGTCGAACGATGACATCGTCAGGGCGGTGATGGCGAGTCCTCCTCGGGTGATAGCTATCGATAGCCCGCTTACTTTGCCACACGGTCAGTGCTGCCTTGAGGAAAAATGTGGCTGCCAGCCGAGTTCGACGGTGAAGGGCAGGTGGTGTGAGCAGGAACTGGCACGCCTGGGCATGCCGTGCTATTTCACCACCAAGAAGTCCATTATCAAAAATATGGTATATCGTGCCATCGGACTCAGAGCGAGGCTGGAAAGGGCGGGTCTTAAGGTCATCGAGGTCTATCCATATGCCAGTAAGGTGAGGCTTTTCGGCAAGCCGGTGCCGCGGAAGGTCACGCTTCAGGGGCTGGGCTGGCTGAGAGGCAAAATGGCAATGCTGCTCCCCAAGTCAAGCGCCTTTCTGGGCACATGGGACCACAACATGTGTGATGCTGCTGTAGCGGCTTATACTGCCTTCCTGTACTATCGGGGGCTGACCGAGGAGGTGGGCAGACCCGAGGACGGTTTTATCTACATACCTGCGGTTTCTAGATAAACGGGGGCTGGAACACAGGGGTGCTCAGCGGTAGCTGCGGTCGTAGAGAAAACGGTTGAGTAGAATCCTGCCTGTGCTGATGCTGGCTGTCTGGAGGTCAGAGCGGAGCCCTGCGGTGAGGCGGCGGACTACGATGACCAGGAAGATAAGGGCTAGGGGCAGGGTCATCTGAAGGGGGAAGCCGAGACATTGAGAGGCGACGGGGGTGGCAGCGAAGGCTATCAAGTTGCCCACGGGCAGGCTATCGCTTGCCGGACCGCCGAACATGAGGCGCTGGCTCCATGTCTGGTCCGGCGCCGCAAAAAGAGGTGCTAGTTTGATGGCGACGCCGATGATTATCGGTATGGCGAAAGCGAGCAGGACGATATAAGCCAGCGGTGCTGTGGTGAAGGTGAGGTAAAGGGTGAGGGTAAGCGTAGCCCCTATAGCCGGGGTGTTTCCTTTCTCGCCATCGAACTTTGCGAACAAGGGCCACATCTGTCCGCAGATTGCAGCTACTGCCCCGAGGGCGACGGTGGCTAGGGGGAGGCGAAGAGAAAAGCCGACGATGATAGGGATAGCGCCTTTGAGGACATCAATGAATATAGCGCTGAAACCGATGGGACGCCCGGCTTTTTGCCACAGGGCGGCATGCAGGTCCGGTTCCCGGTCGGGGTCGATGCCCCTGGCACGGGCTATCAGGTGCATCTGTGGCAGCGAGCCTAGCAGATAACAAGCGATGACGAAGGCAATGCTGTATATAATCGTCACCATTACATTCTTTTACCTGCTGGGTGGCTTACAATGCTAGCTATCGTCCACCGATTGCCCCGGCAATAGGCTGTGATGGCTATCGTGCTATGTCCAGTCACCTGCCTATCTTTCCACGATTTCTGTTGATAGCCCTTTACTTTTCAGGTCTTTTACCAGCTGACTAACATCGTTGGTGTCGAGATGGAGGCACAGGTCCTTTTCCTTTCCTTCCACAGGGGGCATACTGTGCATCGAGACCAACTTCAGATTATTCTTCCGGACAAGTTCCATAATGTCCGGCAATTTCTTGGGGTCAGCGCCATCAGAAATGATAATACGGGTCCCAGGCATACCCAGACCCAGGACGGGGTTGAGTATCTTGTAAAAGAAGTCGTTGGTGGTAGCTATGCCCACTACTTTGCCATCATCGACCACTACCAGTGAGCCGACCCTTTTATTCTGGGCTAATGCTATAGCAGCTTCGGCTGACATATCGGGGCTGACAGTGACCACGTCTTTGACCATGACCTCCCTGACGGTCATCTTTGCCAGGAGATAGTTGATCTCCCACACGGTGAGGCTGGTGGCTGGCGAGGGACTGGCACGGGCTATGCGCTCTTTAGTCACCAGTCCAACCAGTTTTCCGCGGTCGACCACAGGCAAGCGGCGGATATTATGGGCATCCATAATCTTTCTGGCTTCCATTATCGGTGTATCGCTGGATACCGTGATCACATTCCAACTCATCACATCTTTGACTTTCATAGCCTTCACCTCCCTTGATTTTTACTATTTTATCATAGACGCACCTGACAGGGAAGCATTCTTTCACGAGAGCGACGAATTTTTGCAGGCTAACGGGTTGTCTGAATCAGGGCAAAGTGGTAGACTGCAGAAGGTTTTTGCTTGTCATAATTTAAGATGTATAATAACAACAATAGGCTTTTTATGTATAGCAACTGCGAGGCGGGTGTGATGGAGTACGCAGTGAGCCGGGGTGGAAGCATCGAGGAGAAGTTTTAGTGCCGTCTACTATCAGATGCCCGAATTGCGGTCGGGAAATAGATGCTAGCAGCAGGTTCTGCGAACACTGTGCCGCCAGATTGTGTCCGGGATGTCACGGAGTAGTGCCTCCGCGGTCGAAGTTCTGCCCTCACTGTGGCTTTGCGGTGGGACCAGCTTTGCCAGGGCAGGAAGAGCCCGGACCAGGCGCAATGTCGCCACCGCCTCATTTTCGCTCCCCTTCGGCTGGGAGTGGTGGTATAATCGGTCCGCAGTACCGGCAACAGGTTCCTCCTCCTTCGGCTTCTGTTTCCGGTGAGCCCAGACCGGTCATGGGCATGCCGATACCACGGGCGGTGCCTATGGAAGAGGCTGGAGAGCAGCCACCCATGATGCCGGGACAGCCTTACAGGGCGGTGCCGGTAGGTGGTGCTCCCCGGTTCCGGGGGCAGCCGCTGATGCCCGAAGGACCGATTCCGGCAAGACGGTTTCCCGCAGGAGCCGTGGTGATAGCCGTGGTCATAGCGCTCCTGGGGCTGCTTGCATTTTGGGGCTTCAACTCGGGATGGTTTCAAGGTGAGACATGGCAGAAGCCGCTAACTGCGGTGCAGGAATTTTTCAGCGGCATCAAGTTGCCTTTTGTCTCCAGGGACACAGTGCCACCGGTGATTGACAGTGTCCAGGTGGACGACATCACTGAGACCGGCGCTGTGGTGGTGTGGAATACCGATGAACCGGCTACCAGTCAGGTGATGATCTGCGATCCCAGCGGACGGTGTACCTGGACCGACCTGGATGAGACGCTGGTCACTAAACACTCGGTGGTGCTCAGTGGACTGGAGCCGGGGTTGACCTATCATTTAACAATAACCTCGACCGATGCTAAAGGCAACCAGTCATTATCTGAAAAAGACTTTACCACCAAAGGTGGTGTGGTGGCACTGAGCATCTCTGGCATCACCGTTTCCGGCATTACCGAACACGGTGCCACTATCGGCTGGTCGACAAACCAGCCAGCTAAAGGTCAGGTGGAATATGGTACCACCACAGCTTATGGTGCTGCCACACCACTTTCTGAGGCGTTGAGCACGACTCACAAGGTGGTCCTGAGCGGGCTGAACCCGAATACCACCTACCATTACCGTGTTCGAGTACAGGGGGCTGGTGGTGAGCCGGTGGTATCTCAGGATATGAATTTCAAGACTCGCAGTGCTGTAGCTGGGCTGGAGACTGGCACCACCGAGGGTAAGCTGGCTGTTGATTTTACTCTGCCCGATCTGGAAGGCAAAAAGGTGAGCTTGAGCCAGTTTCGTGGCAAGGTGGTTATGATTAAGTTCTGGGTTGATAGCTTGAGCTGTCGCAATGAGATGCCTGTTATCCAGAGTTTTTATGCCAGATGGGCAGATAAAGGTTTTGTCGTCCTGGCGGTCAACTGGAAGCAGACTTCGGAGCAGGTGAAGGCTTTTGTAAAAGACAAGGGGCTTACGTTTACCGTCTTGCTGGACGAAAAAGGTGAGATTAACGCCATGTACGGTGTAGTGCCCAGCATTTACCCGGTAACGGTAATTGTCGACCGGGACGGTGTTATCCGTGAGAGGCGCGATGCGCCGTTCAAGAGTGAGATACAGATAGAGAACATAGTCAAACCATTGCTGCAAGCAGACTGATTTTTCCATGAATGTAAGGCGACGAGAGCAGGTATTTACCTTTGTGGCATTGTCTCTTATTTTGATGTCCATAATGGGCTGTGCCCGGGGCTCTACCGAGGCGGTCGAAGCGCCCGATTTCAGCCTGCCCGACCTCAATGGTGATGTGCTCAGCCTGCGTGATTTTCGTGGCAAGCCTGTTATCCTTGTGTTCTGGAGGGTCAATTGTCCGTCCTGTGAGTACCAGATGCCCTTTTTGCAGGCTTTTTATGAGAAATGGTCAAGTGATAAGGTAGTACTTATCACAGTAAATGTCGGGGAGCCGGCAGGGCTTGTTGGTGAGTATGTATCTACTCACGGGCTGACCTTTCCTGTCCTTCTTGACACCCGGCAGGGGGTAGCGCAGAATTACGGGGTAATCGGTGTGCCGTTTACTTTTTTCATCGATGATGGGGGCATGCTCAGGGCGTATCGTGTGGGTCCTTTTCAGGACCGCGAAGCCATTGAGAAGGCGGTAAAGACTGTTTTCCCTGGTCTTGAAATGTAGCTAGTGCAGCGTTCCAGCGTGGTAGTGCCCAGCAGTATGCTTGGGGTTTACTCCTCTCCATCGAGTAGCTGTTGACTTATCTCTTCACCCTGTCTCACTCTGCGCAGGATTTCTGTTGCCTTGTCAGCGTTATAGCCCATGCCAGAGAGAGCCAGGTTGAGGAACTCGAAACTGGCTTCGTATTCAGGGCTCACCAGTCCCGTAACGCCGAGGCGCCTTAGCGTGTCAGCCTCTCTGCGCCGGTGCACCCGGGCGATGATTTTAAGCTTTGGGTTTATGCTTAACGCGTTTTTGACTGCTGATATGGTAGGGACGGGGTCGGGATAGGTGACCATCATAACCCTGGACTTTTCCAGTCCGATGAGGGACAGGACGTACCTGTTGCTGGCGTCTCCGTATATGCAGGGCACCCCTCTATCGCGTAGTTCATGGACGACGTTCGGGTCGATTTCGACCACTGCATATGGTATTTTAAGTCCATCCAGGTGCTGGGCGATGTTGCGTCCTACACGACCGTAGCCACAGAGGACGATTTCGGGACCGGTAACTTTTTCCAGATTTTCAGCTTTGGAAAGGGCTGCATTGGCGTCCCTAGCCAAAGCCACTTTACCCAGTCTGGGCAGGAGGCGCGATGTCAGCCCCATGAGAAGGGGTGTGAGCAACATGGTGACCACGGTACTGGCGATGACCAGGGAGTAGAAGTCATAGTTGATAATTCCGGCATCGAACCCTGCCAGTGCCAGGACGAAGCTGAATTCACCTATCTGAACCAGTCCGATGCCGACAAACAGGGCTGTCTGATAAGTGTAGCCGAAAAGCCTGGCGATGGCGAAGCAAATGGCGAATTTTATTGCTATGATTACGGCTATTATTTCGACCAGTGTTGTCCAGTTCCCCAATACGAACTTGGGGCTGAGAAGCATGCCCAGTGAAACGAAGAACAGCGTGGCGAAGATATCACGTAGAGGAGTTATCTCAGCCAGAGCCTGATGGGCAAAGACGGACTCCCTGAGCAGCAACCCGATGATGAAAGCGCCAAAGGCGATGGAAAGTCCGAAGGCGTAGGTGGCAAAAGCTGCACCCAGACACAATATCAGCACGGTGAGCAGAAAAAGTTCGCGTGACCTGACGCCGGCGACGTTGCCCAGCAGCCAGGGCAATACCCAGAGACCGAGCACCACTGCCACTGCTATGAACAGGACTGCCTTGCCGATAGCTAGCCCGAAAACGGGGAGGAGATTGTATACTGGTGTGCTGAAGAGGGGAACACCGACCATCATCAGCACCACCGCCAGGTCCTGGACAATGAGAATCGCTATCATGATGCGCCCATGCATAGAGTCCAGCTCGCCACGTTCCACCAGGAGCTTGAAGTCCACCATGGTGCTGCTCATGGAGATGAGCAGACCGAAGAAGGCTGCCTGACTGAGGGAGAGGTGGAGGAGGAATTTACCTGGCACCATTCCCAGGGCGACGGTGACCAATATCTGGATGACACCTCCCCATATCCCCACTCTGCCCACTTCTCTTAACTGACCGTAGGATACCTCCAGCCCCACGGTGAACATGAGCAGGACGACGCCTATGGTAGCCAGGTCTTCGATTAATAACAGGTCTTTGACCACGCCCAAGCCGTAGGGTCCGATGGCGATGCCCACCACTATGTAGCCGAGGATGACTGGCTGTCCCAGACGGTGGGCAATCAGCCCGCCTACAAGGGCAGCAACTAGAACGATGGTAATGTTGACAACCGGGTCGAATCCTGCCATAATCCAGCCAACCCGTGCTTTGTCCCGATTTTAACATACAGGAGGGTTGTAACCAAACTCGTAGAAAGGAGGCAAATAAGATGTTTAAGACCCGTGTTACCGAACGCTTGGGCATCAAGTACCCCATCATCTCGGGTGGCATGATGCGTGTTTCCACTGCAGAACTGGTAGCTGCTGTATCGAATGCAGGCGGGCTGGGAATACTTTCTGCCTTTACTTCACCCTCGCCACAGGAGCTGGCAGCGGAGATCAAGAAGACCAGGGGGCTCACTAAAAATCCGATTGGCGTCAACATAACTCTGCTGCCCACGCTTCGCCCCATTGATATTGATGGCTATATCGATGCGACCATAGATTCCGGCGTGAAGATCGTGGAAACAGCGGGGAGGAGTCCAGAGGCTTACATGGAGAAGTTCAAAAAAGCCGGGGTGACGGTGATACACAAGTGCACGGCTGTGCGCTTCGCACGCACCGCACAGAGGATAGGTTGTGACATGGTGAGCATCGATGGCTTCGAATGTGCGGGACATCCCGGAGAGGAAGATGTGGCTTCGCTGGTGCTGATACCGACAACAGTGGACGCTGTGGATATACCGGTGATCGCCTCCGGTGGTTTCGGTGATGGGCGGGGGCTGGTGGCTGCGCTGGCACTTGGTGCCGAGGCGATGAACATGGGCACCCGCTTCGTGGCGACCAAGGAGGCTCCGGTACATCCCAGGGTGAAGGAATGGCTGGTGCAGGCGACTGAGCGCGATACGTTACTGGTAATGAGGTCATTGCGCAACACCATGCGTGCCCTGCGGAATCCCACTGCGGAGAAAGTGGCAGAGCTGGAGAAACAGGGGGCGAGCCTTCATGAGCTGGAATCGTGGATAGCAGGCACCAGGGGCGCCAAACTCCTTGAAGAGGGAAACATAGAGGACGGTCTGTTTACCGCTGGGCAGGTGGTGGGACTGATACACGATATCCCAACGGTGAAAGAGCTGATCGACAGGATAATGAAAGAGGCTGAGGAAGTGGTCTCCCGGCTCAACGCCAAGGGTCAGTTCAAGCCGTTGCGCAAGCCTGTGCAGCCAGCGGCTAAATAAAACCCTTAAATGAAAATAACGGCATCGCTGTCGCCCACCTCGTCGACGACTGCTTCGGCAAGGAGCCGGTCTACCTTCTGGTATGTGTTCCAGTCAGCTTCGTCGAAGGTTGGCGGTGTATAGGCGATGTGGCACAGCGGCCAGAGGGCTTCGTTGGAAAAACCCAGATAATAGCCTTCCTCTTCCTCCTTGGTCAGCCAGATGCCGCCACAAGCCCGCATCACCGGGTCAAGGGCTACTGTTAAGCCACTGGCTGGCACCTGACAGCGGATTTCATTGCCGGCAAAGTCATGGATATAAGGTTCACGGTTGGATACTACCACAAACAGATAGAGACAGCTAACCTATCGGTTTAGACTATAAGCACAAACAATAGCTCGAAACTACACTGTTCGAGAAAACAGTGAAAGGCGGTAAATGGGGGCAGTTATTTCTTGGTCGACTTCTTGGTCGGCTTGCTAGCCTTTTTTGCATGGGCAGCACAGGTGTTGCACATTGCCGCTAGCTCCTTTCCTCTTTATCACAACCAATATAACAGATATCGGTAGATATGTCAAATTCTGTCGGGCTGCATCTGAGTTCGTTCAGATAGATGGGTGACAAATATAGGACATAGCAGAGCGGGAAGGACATTGGCTACTTTATCTCTCCTCTTGTTGGGAGGGGTCACCCTCACCTTAGTCCTCTCCCGTCGAGGGAGAGGGGAAAAGGAAGAAACTCTCCCGTCAAGGGAGAGGGGAAAAGGAAGAAACCCTCCCGTCGAGGGAGAGGAGAGAAGGGAGAGGCTCTCACATCGAGGGACGGCAGAGCCCTCTTTCCCTTTGCGGGAGAGAGCCACCTTTTTATCCCTCTCCGCTGGCGGGAGAGGGCAGGTGGGGGGGAATCCTCTCTCCCCTTGTGGGAGAGAGTTAGAGTGAGGGGTCTTTACTTTCACCTTCTCCTTCACCCTCACCTTAGTCCTCTCCCGTCGAGGGAGAGGGGAAAAGGAAGAAACTCTCCCGTCGAGGGAGAGGAAAAAATAAGTCCCTCTCCGCTGGCGGGAGAGGGCAGGTGAGGGCAAGTGTCACTAATCTGCTGGACGAGTACGGCATCTTGACCGCTTGAGTAGCGGAAGGTAGAATGCCTGCAAGCTGTAAGGTTTTTGAGGATAGAAGCCGATGACGATAGGTTATGAGATGCCTATAAAGCACTTGCCCCGATACATCATCAGCCTGTTGAAAGAGGCTGGGGAAATCGGGGAGAGAAAGGGGCAGAGTGTCTATCTGGTTGGCGGTGTGGTGCGGGACCTGTTTCTGAGAAGGGACAACCTGGATTTGGACCTGGTCATCGAGGGCGATGCCTTAGAGCTGGCAAACGAGCTGGCTGCTAAGCATGGGGTAAAGGTACTGGTCCACAGCCGCTTCGGCACAGCCAAGCTGCAGTTTGCTACCTTCAATCTTGATGTGGCTACAGCCCGGACTGAGACCTATGCACACCCGGGTGCCCTGCCCACAGTGAAGCCAGGCACTATTGCGGAGGACCTCAAGCGTCGCGACTTTTCTATCAATGCTATGGCACTGTGCCTGAACCCAAGCCGCTTCGGCGAGCTTTTCGACCCCGCGGGCGGGAAGGAAGACCTGGCTAAGGGACTTGTCCGCGTGTTGCATGCTCGAAGTTTTATCGACGATGCTACCAGGATATTGCGCGGCATACGTTACGAACAGCGGTTGAATTTCAAGCTGGAAGCTGAGACAGAGAAGTTACTGCGCCGAGATGTTAAGATGTTGCACACCATCAGCGGTGACCGGCTGAGACATGAACTGGAACGCACTCTACAAGAGGACGAGCCAGAGAAGGCATTGAGCAGGGCGGAGGAACTTGGTGTGCTCAGGGAACTGCACCCTTCGCTTAAAGGCAACGGCTGGATTAGAGAGGTCTTCCGAAAGGCACGCCAAGGTAGACGGCGGTCGTCTATTAACCTGTATCTGTGTTTGCTTTGCTATCCCATGACCAGGCAGGCTGCCGAAGAGTTCTTAAAGCGGTTCAATTTTTCTAAAAGGGTAATTCAAGGGGTATCCGATACATTAAGACTCAAAGAGGATACAGAAAGGCTGTCTGATGAAGGTATCAAGCCAAGCGTTATTTATGAACTGCTGTGCGGCTATGACAATGTGGCGATAGAGGCTAATCTGCTGGCGACGGGGTCGGCTACTGTAAGGGAGCACTTGAAGCTTTATCTGTCCAGGCTGAGGTATGTGAAGCCCTTTCTGGATGGACTGGACCTGGTAGTATTGGGTGTTCCGGCAGGACCGGAAACAGGCAAAGCCCTGGATGCGCTGCTAAGGGCGAAGCTGGATGGGGTAGTGCGGACGCGAAGCGACGAAGAAGAATTTATTCACAAGCACTTTTTAAAGCCAAAATAGCCATTTATGGCGATTGCAACCGTGGCTTACCTAGCGTGGGCACAGCGTAGGCTTCGAAGCCGTCTGCTGTGAGCGAATTGACTATATTTTGTGCCGTATTGTTACTTTCTACCGGGGCGAACAGCGTAGGACCGGAACCGACGAGGTGGATGTTTCGGAGTCCTAGCTCTTGAAGGCGTGTCCGATATTTCTCCAGTCCGGGAAAGGCATCGAAGGCGATAGCATCGAAGGCGTTGAAGAGTAAGGATGGTTCGATTTGCCTCTGTTTCTGCCAGCTTTCCAGAGCCGCTGTGATAAACTCACCGTGGGTAAAGTGTTCCCTTCTCAACAGCGAAAAGAGCCTTTTAGTCTTTTCCGCTTCTCGGGCAAAGTCGGGTACCAGCAATATCAGCCATCCGGGTTGAATGCTTCCCAGCGGTGTCACCTTCTCCCCTCTGCCGTCTACCAGTGCCAGTCCACCGTAAATGAAGAAGGGGACATCGGAGCCCAGCTTCGCTGCCAGGCTGGTGAGTTCAGGGATTGAAAGTCCCAAACCCCAGAGTTTGTTCAATGCCAGCAGGGTGGTGGCGGCGTTGCTGCTACCGCCACCGAGCCCGGCACCCCAGGGGATGTGCTTTTCCAGCCGTACCTTGACCCCTTTATTGCAATCGGTAGCCTCCTTGACCAGCTTTACTGCTTTAAGCACCAGGTTATCAGGTGTATGGAGAGCAGGCTCAGTGCATTCGAATGAAACCTTATCGCTCATCTCGAAATAAAGCGTATCGCAAAGGTCCACGGTCTGGACGAGGCTGCGCAGTTCGTGAAAGCCGTCCTCTCTTTTCCCTAAAACCTCCAGCACCAGATTGACCTTCGCCGGCGAAGCGTATTTCAGCACGGAAGTCTGACTCCTGCGTTGCTTACTACATCGTAAAGCCGTGACCATTCTTCGAGGCTCAGAGTTTCAGCACGGCGCTGTGGATCGATGTCTGCTTCGTGGAGCAGGTCTGCGGCTTCTGCCGGCTTGATTCCCAGACCATGGGCTAGCGAATTGCGCAACTGTTTTCTAGGTGAGTCAAAGCCACTGCGGACAACTGTCATGAATCTATCTATGTCCACCTTGATTGCTGGTTCAGGAAGCATGTCGAAGCGCACGATGGCGGAGTCCACTTTGGGGCGGGGGTAGAAGCTCTTTGCCGGCACATGGGTGACGATCTTTGGCTTGCTGTAGATGTGGAGTGTGAGGGCAAGCAGCCCCATTTTGCCGGTGCGGGCGACTATAGCTTCAGCGACCTCCTTTTGCAACATCACCACCATAAGTGTAGGGCGGGGGGATGCCATGGTGAAATGGTGCAGTACCGGGGAGGTTATGTAATAGGGCAGGTTAGCCACCACTTTATACCGTGTTTTTCCTTCAAGCAGGTCGGTGGGAGCCACCTTAAGTATATCCGCTTCCACTATTTTCAGGTTGGGGAATGAGTGCAGGCGCTGTCTCAACAGTTCAGCCAGTCTGGTATCCAGTTCTACAGCGATGACATTTTCGACCCTTTTCGCCAGTTCAAGGGTCAATATACCGAGTCCGGGACCGACTTCGATGACTGTATCGTCTGCAGAGAGGTCGGCAGCACGGATTATGCTCTTGAGCACCCTCTTGTCCACCAGAAAGTGCTGCCCCAGCCGTTTTCTGGCTTTTAGACCAGCTTCCTGCAACAGCGTTTTCGCACGGGCTGGTATGGTAAGTCCGTTTTCTGACACGGATGAACGTTCTTGCCTTTGGTGCCGACCTCTTTCCAGGCTGCTATTGTACTTTGATATTGAGTATTCTCTGTGCGTTCTTATATAGCACCTTCTCCATCACTTCGGGCTTATGGCCGCCGCTTTCGAATTCCCGCAACCATCTTTCCGGTGGGATGTCAGGGTAGTCGGAGCCGAACATGAACTTGTCCTGAAGGCGTCCGTTTATTTCCCTCCTCAGTGATTCGGGGAAATACTTCGGTGCCCAGCCGGAGAGGTCGGCGAACACATTTGCCTTGTGGAGCAGTATGGCTATCTGCTCCTCGTGCCACGGCCAGGCAGGGTGTATCATGATGATAGTAAGCTCGGGGAAGTCAGCGGCGACATCGTCTATATGAGGGATGGGCCTGGCATATTTCAGATGGATGCCATGTCCGCCGGGAGAGCCGGCGCCGAAGCCGGTGAAGCCGCTATGGAAGGCGACCGGTATTTTGAGTTCGACGCACTTCTCATAGAGCGGATAGAAGCGCCTGTCGTTGGGGAAGAAGGCCTGGGCAGGTGGCTGGAATTTCAGCCCCATCAGCCCCAGCTCCTTCACGCACCGCTCCAGTTCCTTGATGGCCGCTTTGCCCTTCCAGGGGTCGATCATCGCCCAGCCGCCGATGAACACATCGGGGAACTTTTTTATCAGCCTTGCCACTTCGTCGTTGGTGTGTCTGGTGTCCTGACCGCTTACTGATTCTGCGTCCCAGCCGATGAGCAATGCCTTCAAGTCGAGGCGACGGAACTCCTCCGCCATTTCCTCATCGGTGGTGACCCTGGGCTGGATTTTGTAGTACTGGTAGAAAGACTCCAGCGCCTCTTTTCCCCATATCGCCTCACGGTCGAAGGCCCTGGTGCTGGGGTGTACGTGTACGTCGATAGCTTTCATCCTTTCCTCCCACCTAATTCAATGGGCCGTGCACCGACTGTCGACCCTGTGCTCCCAGCTTACTACAGTGAGCCAGCTCCGACCAGGTGACCCTGCGGCACCCGGAGTTGACTACTTACCGCTGCTTCCTCCCGGACCTGACGGGGTTCGTAGCTCTCCGCCGCGCAGGACCCAGCCCTCAACGCCGCTTTACGGCAGCAGTCCTGAAAGCCTGGGCCTCGAGCCGGAATTCGACCCCGCTATAGCGGCTCTCGGGTACAGGGCACCGCTAGTTCCCCGTCTAGCACGGCCCAGCTCAATGGTACTATGGGTGAGGGCAGTTTTCAAGGGGGTGTGGACATGCCGTAGGCTGGACACCTCGCTAGCGATTGTGGGTTGAAGTCGGCTCTGGCTGCCGCGCAGGGATGGTGCTGGTGCCCGGGGTGAGTTACTTGCTGTCGGTCGGGAAAAGGTGTCTTCTGAAGAACTCGATTTGGCGGTTGACCGCTGTCTCGAAATGGCTGCCGCGGTAAATATCGAAATGACCGATGGGGTAGCGGACGATTTCGGCGAGCGCCCCCAGTCTGCTGGCAGCCTTGTCAACAACCTTTGAAGGGAGTGCGAAGTCATGGTCGCATGTCTGGAGCAGCACCGGACACCTGACTTGGTGCAAGTGGTCTACAGGTCTATACCTGTATATATTTATGGCTATCCGGGCGCAAGCTTCGTTGGCAAAGTCATCGGAGGCGAACGGCATACGGCTCCAGCATCTTCTTCGTGCCACCGAGACCGTGCGCCATGACGATACAGGGCACCGGTGAGGACTGACCCCGGGGTAGGTATAGCCAGGCGCTTATTGAAGTCCCTTCGACCTCGAAGGTTATGCTTTGCCTCTTGCCAGAGAGGGCAGGTTCCTCCTCGGGGTGTGGATGCTGCTTTTCGGGAAGGCGCTGACCGGGCGCAGACACATTGGGGCGCAGGGCTACGACCAGCAGCTCGATGACGAAGGCTGCTGCGATGCCAGCCAGTACGCTTCCGGCCACAATTATCACGGTATACAACATGGCGACCGCCCGACCCGGCTATAGTCCCACATGGAACGATCGCACCATTATAAGACAGTGCTACCCGTGGGGCAATTGCCCCGGACTTTGCGGTTATGGTAGACGGCTGAACTTGTTGCTGCCCAGGCGGCTATCTGCCAGAGAGACAGGGCTCGAGTTGAATTTATGGTCTGATTGGCGTTGAGATAGGGGGTGCTGGTGTCATCTAAGCCCCGCCGGTTGGCGACTATTGTAGCGAACCTTATGACCGTGCAATCTGATTGTCAAATTTAGTATATGACTCCAGGTTTATCCAGCGAACTGAAGCGAGGCGGTATCGACAGTCTGGGTGCTCGTCAAGCACCGCGGCACAAAACGGAGGAATGTTCAACCTCTTAAGATTGCACGAATGTCAGTTTGGTGCAGGATGATAACCAAGCAGTCAGCGCAATTAGTGGAATCGAAACAGCTAGAACCTCTGAGTCTCTGGATAAGTTACCTTTCGGCTTCGGTATTACAGGCTGATAAGGTGTTCAATATGTTTGAGAAACTGCGTTCGCTTTTCAGCATCCCCAAGCACTTCTGTAAGATTGAAATCTGCGTTGACAAGCCTGTCTTCACTGATTCTATTCCGAACCTCAGGGGTAATACAACTGGCCAAGTATATATTGTGAACCCGGGGATTCTCTCTTGTTGCCTGCTCAAAAGATTTCTTGGCTGCCCCGTAACGCTCAAGCGCCCCGGCAGGATCGAGACCATATTTCACCTCAATAGTGCTTACCAAGACTCCGTCAGCATTCCTGATTGATATGTCGGGTTCGCTGCCAAAGGTGAATGTATAGCCTGCAGACGTTCTGAATGACCGGATTACATCAATCGGCGGAGCCTCAGGAGCGCCAGCAAGTTCAGCAACTTCTATTTTAGACCCGTCCGTTCGGGAAGCATCGGTGATAAGTCCTGCTTGGACCAAATGGCTGGTCAGCAACTCTTTGACTCTACGACTACCCTCAGCTCCTATCTCATTCCGCCAGGAGCCATTGACCTGTGTGCCAAGATTCAACAGCGCTGCAACTCGATTCTGTTCCAGTGACCATTTTGGGTCAGATTCTATAAGGAGGCTCACCAAACCATTAAAGACCTGTGACAACTTAGTTGCTTGCTTCTCAGCTAAGTTGGTCCTTTTCCCTTCCTCAAATTGTTTGGTTGCATAGGCTAGGCGCTGGGCCCCCTTTTGAGGGAGAAGAGCCAGACAGCGATAATAAGCGATAAGCGGCGGGGTAGCCTTTATTACTTCGGGGTGACAAAATACATTGACTGGATTGATGCCCTGGGCCCGGATACGCTGCCATGCCACGTCAGATATACCCAATTCGGTACGACCTTCCCAATCTACTTTCAAGTCCTCTGCGAGTGAGAGCATCCGCAGGAGATTTGGCCACAGCGAATGGACCCTGTAGAAGAAAGACGAGCGCAACGCGTAGCTAGCTTGTTCTGCTTCCTGCTGCAGGCTACTCTGACTCATTGCTTACTCCAAACCGTAACACTCTCCCGCACAGGGATACGACCGTAACGCCCCATCTGCTGAGAACTGTTGCCCTTATATCGGGCTACCACTATTTCGTCAGTGAGAAAACCATACCGCTCTGCTATATCGGAGAGAACGAGGTCAACGGGAACCAATTGTCCCTCAAAACGTACGTTGTCTACCACCATCGCAACCCTTGCACCTGGAGCGAGCACCCGGCTCCACTCACGTATGCATTTCTCCATGTCGACGAAATAGGCGGTAAGCATGATGGGGATACGTGGATTGTTGAGTCTCCGCCCTTGGAGGTTTTGCATAACCTCGGCGATCACGGGATGAGAAGGTTTATCACATTCCTGGGCCCTGGATTCGATATGCGAGCGTAGAATCCCGAAGCGCACCGCCTTCAATTCCTCAAAGTTTTTCACGAAACAGAAACACAGTTCCAGGCAATAACTCCTCGAATAGTCGTACCTGTTTGGATAGGGAGGTGACGTTATTATGATTCTCGGTTTCTTCGGGAACTTCACGTTGCCCAAGTCCCGTGCATCACCCTCGCAAATAATCGGTAGGTTCTCAACGTAACGGGCTCTATCACCCCACATATGCTGGATTGCAATCAGGTCAGCTTCGGCCTGTAATACTTTCCTCAGCAACGCTTCATCGGGAGCCACAAGCTTCTTATGAAGCTTTAACCTTAGAAACTGTCCGTCATTAGATGCGTAACTTGTGCTTTCCAATATTGACAAGAAGAGCAAAGTGAAAATGTCCCTGAGCGGAGGGGACAGAGTATCGATGGCTGCTTTCCATTGTCGTAGCCGTGTCAAATAAGGCTCTTCAAAAGCGACCTTAATAATGGAAACATCTTCTGCAATACTCGCAGGCTCAAAGCTGTCCACGGTGCTTTCAAGCCGCTTGAACGTTGAAGCTATCGAGCCCGGCTCCAATAGCAGAAATCTGGGCAATGTCTGGCTTACAAACGCCGCTACAGGTAAGCGCTCGACTCCCAAGGAAGGTAGTCCTCGCAGCATTGCTCCGAAAAGTGTCGTGCCCATTCCGGCGAAAGGATCGAATACCAAGTCGTCTGACGTAGCTTTGAATTTGTCCAGGAAATAGTTCACCAGTCCGAGAGAGAAGGCCTCTTTGAAACGGTAGAGTCTTAGAACGGGAACAGATTTATTGCCAACGTATGAGACGAGCCGAGCTAATTTGGGATTTTCTGATATGATGGAGCGATATTTTTCTTCGATAGAGAGACGTTCGCTAACTGCTCCTTCGTCGGACCCGATTTTGGGAGGCTGTGTCTGGATTACGCTCTCCAAATTCGCCGTCTGCCAAACCATGCTGCTTTCCGCTTTGGTGACATTGTAATGCTAAAGGAAAAGTGATGTCAATAAAAGTGACCGGCTGGAGCGCAGGCCTCTTTGGACACAATCCGTCAGAAGTGTAGGACCATTGACAAGTCAATATGATGGTGTGCGGTGTCCAAGACATACTATACAGTTTTTAAGCTATGGATACTCTGAATATATTAAGGTTATACTAGAGCTTTTAAAACTGGACATTAGCAACTTGGAGTGGCAAAAGTATGAAACATGGACACCGTACCCGCCTGCTGACAGGCAAGATTGATTATAAGCAGCTCAGGGAGCTCAATCCTGAGACAGCCAGAATGGCGGTACTAGAGTATTTAAGGAGCAATGGACATAACGTCTCCCAGGCGGCATTGGTTTTCGGGATAAACCGGGCAGTTGTTTACGACATCCTCAGGA
>Ga0315298_1003704_pt1 | contig 23859 bp, 27 predicted proteins | sample WHS_1_MG_FD_203077 | JGI IMG/M metagenome (GOLD analysis project Ga0315298, IMG submission 203077) | Extremophilic microbial mat communities from Washburn Hot Springs, YNP, Wyoming, USA - WHS_1_MG | ecosystem: Environmental > Aquatic > Thermal springs > Hot (42-90C) | place: USA: Wyoming...
ACTGCGTAAAATGTAGAAAGAAGGTTGAAATAAAGGACCCCAAACCCACCACACTCAAGAACAACAAGCCAGCAATCGTAGGCGTATGCCCGAACTGCGGAACCAAAGTATTCAGAATCGGAAAGGCCTAGAAGGGGAACTCAACCCCTCACCTCACCTTTTTCTATCAACGCTAAAAAGAGGAGCACACCAGGCTCTATATTTCGCCCTTCTCTACATCTTCCAGAATAACCTTTACAGCGTTATGCCCATGCGCTCCACTTATACCCCCACCTGGATGTGTAGAGGCGCTGCACATGTAGAGCCCTTTGATGGGCGTGCGGTAGTTCGACCAGCCTGGGAAGGGGCGTAGAGCCATAGATTGGTCTAGGGTTGCGCGTCCTATGCAAGGGTCTCCGAGGATTATGTTTGGGGCTATGCTTTGAATATCTTCAGGCGAGTAAACAACTCTCTTCAGTATGATCTCGTCAATGTTTGGTGCATACGCCGATATGACTTCTATAACTCTGTCCGCAAACTTCTCTTTTACATCACTCCAATCGCCTTTAGAGAGTTTTGCGGGTGCTCTCGCTAATGCCCAAAGCGTATGCTTACCCTCAGGCGCTCTTGAAGGGTCATAGATAGATGTGTTGTTGATAGATATGAAGGGGCGTTTAGGTGGGATACCATTAACACACTGGTTGTATGCTTCTGAGATGTAACGTAGAGAGGGACCTATCTGAACTATTCCAGCTCTCTGCAAATCTGTTGGTTTAAAGTCTAACCAGGCGTCTAGCGCCGCATGTACCATAACTTCTGTGACTCTTGCGTATCTAAAGCGCTCAACCTTTTTAACAAAAGCTGGGTCCAGATGGTCTTTACCTAATAAATTGAAGAAGAGGGTTTTAGGCTCGACATTAGAGACGATACCACGCTTAGCCTCGATCTGTCTACCACTACTTAACCTAACACCTCTTGCAGCACCGTCTTGCACCATTATCTGCGTAACCTCTGCGTTCTTGGCTATTATGCCGCCGTGTGCTTGAAAGCAGAGAGTCAAGGCATCGGCTAAAGTTTTGATGCCGCCTACAGGTATACCGCAACCCTTTTCCTGTAGAAGCCCATAAAGGATCAACATAAGAGGAACACTACCGCTGTCTTCTGGTCCATAAGGAACTTGGTTGCACACCAATAACGTTAGGAAAGCCTTTACCACATCGCTTTCAAAATTTTCGTCGAGAAAATCTCTAGCAGACATAAACATTAGCCTTATGAACTCCCGACCCTCTTCACTTTCTTCAAGAAATGTTATTAATGTGCCTAGAGGCACTGGCGGCCCGTAAAGTCCGCCGAGAAGCCTCTCCTTATTGTTCAAATAGAATCTGTAGAGATCCTCAAGCGCCTTTGCATCCTTCTTCGAGAAGCGTTCAACGGTTTTAAAGGTCTTTTCAGGGTCTTTATAGATGATTATAGCGGAGTTACCTTTAAAGGGTGTGCCAGCTACGGGCTCAGGGTTAAGTTCACGATAACCATATTTTTCAAGTTCTAGGTCTTGCTGGATAGGGCCTGCTTTGAATATGTGAATAGAGGTCGCCAAAACATCGTGTTTGAAACCGGGTAAGGTGATTTCTTCAGTGATAGCGCCGCCTCCGACTACGCTCTTCTTCTCCAAAAGGATGGTCTTGAATCCTGCTTTGGCCAAGTAGCAAGCGGCTGTTAAACCATTAATGCCACCACCAACGACGATAAAGTCATATAAGGCTGTAAACGCCATACTACATACCCTCTTCAGCCACAACCTTATATTGTTTTATTTTTACTAAAGGGAGATAAGGGGTTTAGAAGGAACGGCTTCTGTTTTGTGAAAGCTTTCGACTTTGAACTACCTCCTAAAGGAGTCTGTTAAGATTGTATGGTCCACTAAAGGGGAGGGCAAAGCAGCATCTAACAAAAAACTTTTTCGTAAAAGTAGGGGTCGTATGCCGGTGCTACGGCGGTGGTTAGATGTGTCGGGTTTGTGCCGTGAGCAGCGCGCCTGTGTAAGCAAGAGATCCCGGGGGAAGTATATAAAGAGAGGTGTGAAGTGTAGGATGTTGCTGCTCTAAGATGTGTGGTTGTTGGAAGCGAAGTTTTGCCACGCTAAAAAAGAAAGATATATAATGAGCGGCTTCTGGAACCTACCCTGATGGATCTAAAATCTATTAGAGAGAAGTATCCTAACCTTTGGGTTGCTACGCGCGTGTTAAAGAGGGATGAAAACGGGCAACCTGTTGACTTCGAATTGTTATTCGTAGGTCCTCATAGGATCGCGGTCAGGGAGAAGTTTCTTAATGAAAATGATGTTTGCTTCTTCTACACAGGTGACGTATTTCGCGAAGGATGGTTGGTGGTTCTATGACGAGGGTTGTAATACCTTTTAAGGATGCTCCGACTCTGTTTGTTCAAGTAGTCGGTAAAAACGGTAAGCGAAGGGAGCTACGTGGTATTGTAGACCCAGCAGCACAATACGTTATAATACCAAAGGTTGATGCGCTACATCTAGGCTACGAACCAGCATATAGAGAGATGATGATTGGCTTGACCGAAGAATCCGGGGTTTTGCTTGCCTATACCATAGCTGGTCCGATTGAGGCGGTAGAGATTACAATAGATGAGATAAGGGTAGGCGATTTGGTGGTTAAGAATGTCGCGGCGCTACCACACGACTTACCGATGGAGACTGGTGTAGATGTGATTTTAGGACATAGTTTCCTCAGTAAGCTTAAAGCGGTTGTCATTGACTATGAGAAGAAGCAGCTGGTATTAGAAGACTCTTCTCAGCAGCAAACTGAAGCTAAAGAAAAGAAGGAGGGTGCAGCTTAATCCAGGTCCTAATAATGTAGACAGTCTAACAGCGCTTTAGGTATCTGTAATGCAATTTCTAAAACACGTGTTGCAGTCGTTGGGTTGGCGAGCTTTCCAGCAACTCTATTTGTTTTAGCCGCTATTACAGCTGCTTTCTCAACCTCTAAGCCGCTGTAGATCAGGGCAGATACTATTCCTGTTATGGTGTCTCCTGTCCCACCTATCGGTTCAAGCGCGGGTATATTCGGTTCATCGATAACAGCAATTATTCTACCATCTTTAGCTATGTAGTCTTTAGCCCCTTTAACCAGAAGAACCCTAGGTACATTGCCGTGTTTGTAGGCTTGCTCAATCAGAGCCGGTATATTAGTTGTGTCGAAGTCGAAGAGATAGCGTTGCATATACGCTGGGTGTACAGCTTGAGGATCTGCGATGAACGCCATTTCTCCTGGGTCTGGTGTAAATAGATCGAATTCTTTGGCCGCTCTTATAGACTTCATAACGTACATTGAGCCAGCGTCGGCTATAAGGGTGGGCTTCATTTCTCTTATTGTTAGCATCATGTTCTTGGCTAAGAGGGTGATAGGAAGAAGGTAGTGTAGAGTAAGGATCTTGGGTTTAAGGGTCTTTATGTTGGTTGTTAAGTGCTGGTATATGATTCTGCTTCCGACACCATCGCCTATATCTCCTGCCGTTACCCAGACCGGAGGAGGTAAATTAAGGGTCTGGCAGGTTAGATGGGCTGCAAAGAATAGTGCCGCGGTGCCCATTGTACAAGGTACTCTATGTTCATCCAAGATTAGGTTATTGCCTTCGATCTTAGGGGTACCTGTGTAGAGGGGGAAGTCTTTAATTGGTACTGTGCCCGCTATAACCAGACTCATAGAGCCTTAAAGCCTCTTCAAACGCTCTATCAAGGCACAAAGCGCAGAGGGTGAAGCCTATCTCTCTTGGTCTAGGCGCCTCTGAAAGCTTCTTCCCCACTAGTTCGATGTAGAGGTATGGTACGTCCGGGCAACCCCCACCAGATATGTTACGTATGATGCCTGTTCCTTTTTCGAATGTTATCTTCAGCGCTCCGCACCTAACCATAACCGAGTCGCCGAAGTCAAAGACCTTAACTGCATCGAGTGTTTTGGTTGTAGCACTATCAATTGAGATTATTTGTGAGTATTTCATCTTGTTAGCTGAGAGTAAACGTTGTATGCTCACCAGCTCATTAATATTGAACTCCACAGCTAAGTCGCAGCCTCTTCGAAACTCCGGAGGCGGGACTACAAGTTTTACGTCGTGTTTAGCTTTCTTCAATACGGCTTCTGCTTTAAATGCTTGCCTAACTTCTTCGAATGTTATCAGACCTCTAGCGCTCATCTATGACGGCACCGCCGCATACGATTCGTCTGACGCACTATTTTTAGATAGCTAGGGAGTTGATTATCCAGTATATTATCGGTATTCCCACCCAGAAGCCTATCACATACGCTAGTGAGCTTAAATTGCCTTCCGCTGCCATAACGTGGTTGCGCATCGGGCAGCCTCCCATCGCTACCGAGAAGAAGCCTATGCCAAATCCCCCTATTATACCAACGATTAGAACAGATAGTAGGTCTTTTGCTTTAACAATGCTTCCGGGTATCGCTGCCAACCCCTTGTATAGAGCCCAAGGGAAGCTACTTACTGTGAATGGGTCTCTTATTAACAGCAGTAGTAGGTAGCCAACGAGTGCGCCGATGAAGAACCCTATAACACCTTTTAGAAGATGGGTGTCTCTGAATAAGTATAGATCTCGGTACGCTCCGATGAAGCATTGCCCAGTTCTTTGGAATAGGAAACCTGCTATGAAGCCGATAATTAATGTTGTGATGGCAAATGCGTACACCAACTTAACCACCCCCAGCTCTCTTCAGCAAGAGTTCTGAGGCCACTATAGCGCCTACGATCATAGCGGCTACGCCTACGAAGGCGATTACGTCTATGTATGCTGCCCTTAGTACGATGCGAATTGGGCAGGCGCCTAATATTGCTGCGAATGATGCTACTAAGAGTCCGTAGACGAATGCGAGCGCTGGGTTAACTGTTTTACGCACGTTAAACGATTTTGTGGAGATAGCGGAAACGTATGCGCCTAGCAGAAGACCCACTATTGTTAAGGCAGGTATTATGGTTGAGATCGGAGCCGGTGTCATGAATGAAAAGACGTTCCTCATAAAGGTGTTAACGATGTCTCGAACGTGGCAGAACATACAGAATCCATAGGCTACAGGCGCTAGCTTATACGCTGCTACACCTTCTACAGATTTAGGCATGAAATTGTAGACATATTGGGCAAGCGCTGACAAAAATCCAACGATTAGTCCAGCTTGCCAAGTTTTTACCCTAAATTTCTGGGCCATAGTTTTAAGGTTTCTCTTCACAGTTATTTATTTTTTTGGGAGTGGTGGAGGTTGTCGCCTAAATTATCTTCCACGATCGTGTTGCTGGATTCTTTTTGAGCATCTATTAGTCGGAGAAGCCTAGCTCACTCCTCAAACTACGCCGAGGATGACTAATTTCCTGACCCCAATCAGCCAAATAAAAGAGTATTTGAGCTCGACTCGTTAAACTATAGCCAAACAGGTGACACACACATATAGCCTTCAATTATGCGACAACCTCGGAGTGGTGCGGGTTAAAATAGTCTAATGAGGATGTCGACGATGTTGCTTACGATCAACCAGTAGAAGAGCACTCCGCTGTAGAAGCCTAACAGGTAGAAGATGGACATGCCGTTGCCTGTTGTGGCATTAACGTGATGCCTAAGCGAACAGCCTTCGGCTAAGACGGAGAAGAATGCGTAGCCCAAGCCACCGATCGCCGCGAGGATTAGTGTGGAGAGCGAATTGGCTCCCGGTTCGTTATGTAGGTACAATGGGAAGTCTGACATCAGTGGTGTGAATCTGTAGAAGAGGAGGTAGCCAGTAAGGGCTCCTAGAGCCATACCTATGATTGTCCGCATAAAGAGTGTATCTCTAAATAGGAAGAGGTCTCTGTAACCTGATATTGAGCAGGATCGTGAGCGCTGCCACAAGTACCCTATAACGATGCCTGCCATTAGCGTTGCTAAGGATACTGTGAGCGTCATCTACGAGCACTCCATTTTATGTAGAGTACAGCTAAAGCGACGCCTACCATCATGCCTGCGAAGCCGGTCGCTGCTATCAAACTACCGTAGGTTAACCCCATAATTATGTGCACAGAGCAGTAGCCTAGCATAAGCCCGAAGACCGCGACCATAAACCCGTTGAGATAGTGATCAAGAGGGTTTCTGGGCATCCTAAATTTAAACTCTTTATGCTGAATAGTGGCAAGAGAAGCGCCGATCAACACACCTAGCACGGTAAGTACAGGTAGGTCGAGTGAAGGGTCGTGAACATAGAAGGAGGTGCCGAAGATTCTATTGACTGTCCAGTTAAATAGATCGCTTGGGTGGCTTATGAAGCAGATGCCAAATGCTGAAGGGGGCAGAACGCCTACCCAAGCTTGAGCTATAGCAGCCCAGAGCCCTGTGAAGAATCCTGCGGTGAGTTTATCAACCTTCAAAGCTACCAAACACCTCAAAGTGTATTTAAAACCTGCCGCACCGCTCTACCAATATAGTTAATGATTTCTGCTACACGTGTTGCTGGCGTGGGGTTGGCAAGCTGACCCGCAAGGCGATTAGCCTTAGCAGCGATAAGGCAAGCTTTTATCGGCTCAAAACCACAACCTATTAAGGCTGATAGGATTCCAGTTATTGTGTCTCCTGTACCTCCGATAGGCTCTAAGACGGGTATGTTAGGTTCGCTCACGGTGTAGACGATCTTTCCATCGTCAACAATAAAGTCTGTCGGCCCTTTTACAAGGAGGTAGCGGGGTGCATTATTATATTTATAAGCCTCCTGAATCAGATAAGGCACATCTGTTGTGTCGATAGCGAAAAACATACTCTTAACGTAAGCTGGGTGACCAGCCTCTGGATCGGCTAAGAAACATATCTCACCCGCGTCTGGTGTAAAGAGATCAAACTTTCTGCAGCTACCTGTAGCTTTTGCTATAAGCATGCTACCAGCATCGGCTATCATAAACGGTCTCTTTTCCCAGTAGTCCAGCATTTCTACAAACTCCATGAAACCTTTGCGTATGGGTAGTATATAGTGCATGGTTATGGTTGATGCTCCTGTGGAAGAGGCGTCTTCTGTCAAATATGTGTAGAGTAGTGTGGAACCATCACCTTGACCCAGGTCGCCTGCCACCGCTGCCATAGGCGTTTCCAGTTGGAGAGCTTCACAGGTCGTAGCCGCGGCAGCCATCATAGCAGTAGCACCTATAGAGATCATATCATATCCAAACATTTTCTCACCTATATAGAGGGTCCTACCATCAAACTTTATCTTCCCCACTAGGAGGGATTTTTCTTCAATCGGTAATGTGCCTGTAAGTAGAAGCATCTTTACTTTTTCACCTTTCTCCAAGCTTCAACCGCATATTCATATGCTTTTTGTAGCGTGTAGGCGCAAAGAGTATACCCTATTTCGTTTGGTTGAGGAGCTTTATCCAGAGGTTTACCTACCATCTTTAAGGCTAATAGGGGTATGTCTGGGCAACCCCCACCAGAGATGTTCACGATAATCCCGCTCTTCTTTTCGAAGGTTAGCTTCATGTTACCCACCCGTATCATCAAATAGTTTCCGAAGTCAACTCTCTTTACAAGCTGAGAAAGCTGGAGAGGTGGAAGCTCCTCTTCGAATGTAAAGACAACATCAAGTATTGGTATATCATTATCCTTCAATACCTTTTCAGCAGCATTTACATCTTGACTTGGAACAGAGATCGCTAAGTCGCATCCTGTTCTGACTTCTGGTGGAGGCGCGCCTGTTTTAATGTTAAAACCTGCTTTTCGTAAGGTATGCTCAGCTTGCATAGCATCTTTAAATAACTCAAACAAGAAGAGCGCTCTTGCGTACCCCTCTGCTCTGCTCAATCGGCAGTGCCTCCTTTAGCATATTTATCAAACTCTAATATCGTCTTTGCTAAAGTTCTTACCGCTTGTACAACTGGTTTAGAAGGGGGACCGTATGCTTTCAACGCTTGTACACCTATCAGTTTAAAGACGCATCCTTTGAGCTCTGATGCTAAAACTTGGGCGAGTAGAGTAAGAGGTAGGTTATGTATGATTAAAGGCTTACAGTGATGTTCTAGGAGATCCTCAACTACCAGCGTGCCGGGTTTTAAACTTCTGTCCACAGAGTTCACCATCAGCACGAGGCTAGGCTTAGATGCTTTAACTTCTGCAAGAAACCTCTCAGGCGTGGTTCCGCAGAATATAGCTTTAATGTTTACTAAGCGTTTGTGTATCAGCCTATACAATAGGAGACCTGCGATGTCGTCGCCGAAGTCGCTGCCTATGCACATCACCGTAACCCTTTGTCCACATAGTGAACTTCTTATCTGTTGTAGAGTGTCTTGGAGCAAGATTAGATGGGCTTCGCTAAGGCTATTTGCTGAGCTTCCTTAAGCATCTCTTGGTATAATGCGGCGTAGTTGAATGAGAAGGGGCATACGCCGGCGCATAGGTTGCATTGTGTGCAGGTTGCCATCTGCTCTGATAATAGTCGTATCTCATCGGACGTTAATCTTTTTGACCTACGCATCTGGGAGTATTTTCTTAGCTTTATTATCGGCGCCTCTATCGGGTTGTTGTTGAAGGCTTTGAAGGTTGGGCAGACTTCTATACAGCGCCCACATTTGCCACAAGCGTCTGCGAAGACCATAAGACCTGTAGGTCTTGACTCTGGTTTAATTATTCTCCAAGCTATTGTTGCAACAGCATGTCTTATGGCGCCTCCGGCTATCAGTGAAACCACGATCCAGACGTATATTATGATCATATGCAGCGTGCCTAGCCATTTGATAGATGTTGGTGTGAAGCCTACGATAGAGATAAAGCCGAAGACCGGGAAGAATTGAACTAACCCGACTATAGCGAAGGCCGCCAGAAAAGCTAGATCTAGGAAGAAGACTTTACCGTATGCTAGTCTAAATGCTGGGTTTCTGATGTATTGGACGATTATGCCTATACCCCCGATTATTATCAGAAAGCCTGTTATACCGTGCGCCCAAGATAAGAGCCAACCCCAGCCGCTAAAGAAATCCGAGACACCTATAGTCAGGAAAGCGGCTTCCATGATTAATCCCGTTATTATGTTGCACCATACACCTAAGTGGAATAGGAAACTGGTTATGCTTCGTCTTGGACTTCTTATGAATAAAAGAGCCAGTAGCCCGGGCTTCTCCATTTTTAGCGAAGAAAGCCTATATATCGATTCTTTACTCTTCGCCATTTCTTACTCCACCTTCTTTTCACCTTTACCTTTACGCCAAGTTAAACCGGAAAGTACTGCACCAGCCAAGAACGGTATCCACAATACTCTAGACCATTTTGTGAGCAGAGAATACCATTTGTATTCTGCAGGATACTCTGGTTTTATCACAGTTACTTCTGGCGCCTTCATGAGTTGCTCATATTCGTAATCTGTTAGAACGTAGATGACCGTTGCATCGTTTGCGTATAACATCTTACCTTTGTTCCGCTCCGCTATCTCCTGTGCTTCCTTTACCTTCTCCTCATATGGCCCCCAGGTCTTTGATTGAGTGGGGCAGATAGTCACACAACTCGGAGCGCCGCCGTTTTCAGTTATCTTGCTACATAGATCGCATTTGAATATCTTCTTATTCTCCAGATCAGTTGTTATTGATTCGAATGGGCATACGGTTGTACAGAGAAAGCAGCCTATACACCTATCCTCATGATAGACAACGGCTCCTGATTCGAGCTGTTCTAATGCCTTACTCTGGCAGACTGTTGCACAAGGCGCGTCTATGCAGTGAAGGCAGTTCTGAGGCGTGGGTCTCTGACCGTACTCCATAGTGGCCATGGGAACTTTTGTAAATACGGTTCCATCAGTTTCTTGCTTATAATATTTTTTATGGTACTCTGCGCAGGCTTGTATGCAACGCAAACAACCTATACATTTGGATACGTCTATTAGCATAGCGTTCTTGGGTTTTAGTGCTAGAATCGGCGTTGGTGATAGCGTGGTAGCGGCCAGCGTGATTCCCCCTAATCCAGCCGCTGCGCCTATGAAGCTTCTTCTATTCATCTTCAACCGATATATCACCTCTTGATAACCTTCAAGACCTTTCCATCTCGCGTCAAAACTTCTATTAGGAGATTCTTCTCTAGGTGGGTTGAGCAGGAGATACAAGGGTCGTACGCTCTGATTACTACTCCAACTTCATGCCAGAGCTTTTCTTCATTTACTGTGCCTCGCTTTATGTTTCTTAACGCTGCGTTTAGAGCCGACGCTTCGAAGCCGTTTGCGTTTACTACTGTTGGTGTGATTATATTTGCGTAGGTTACGTAGCCTTTGTCATTCCACTTGTAGTGATGGATTAGTGTACCTCTACTTGCTTCTACTGAGCCTGCTCCTTCTCCGGCTTGCATCTTGTATTCTATCATGGTGTCGCCTCTAGAGATTGTGGGGTCTGATAGGAGTTGCTCTAGGCGTTCTGCGGCGTAAACTAGGCATACATACCTTGCAAGGTTATATTGTAGCGTGCCGTGTATAGGTGAGCCGAATTTGCCTCGAAGATCCTTCAGTAGACGGTCTGCCACATCGGTTCCAGCTTTTTTCGCTACGTTGATTCTCGCTAAAGCGCCTGTTCTGATCAGACCTTCCGTTAGCCCTTCACCTTTTATTGTGACGCTCTTCCCATACGAGTACGGTATAGGCGCTTCTACTATGTGATCTGTGTAGTTTATAGCTTTGAACTCTGCTTTCAAACCGCCGTTTTTGTCTATGATGCTTATGTTGCCTCTGTAGAAGTTTATGGCGTCATCGTAGCTCATGGCCATATAGTTTGAATCTAATTTCCCGAGTTCGCTGTTTTCATCGATGTATTTGAGGATCGCTGGTGCTATTGCTGCATCCCACCATCCTATCACCATCTTCTTGGCTTCTATGATCTCGTTTAGTAACTCTACTCTTTTGTCTTCGGTGAGACGCTTGGTGATGCCTCCTGGAACTGCGGTCATGGGGTGGACTGCTTGAACACCTATTGTTTCGATTATCTTCTGACCTATCTCTCTTACTTTGACCACTTCTTTTGCTACAGTAGGGTACTTTTTGTAGAGCGCTATGATGTCGCGTTGTTTTAATGGTAGATCTGGCAGTAGGTAGTCTGCACCTGTTAGTATGAAGAGGTGAAGAGTATGGTCGCCTAGTATCTCGCCCATCAGCATAAGTTCTCTTAGCTTCTCCGCGGTTTCGGTTGGTGTTAGGTTAAGCCCATCTTCTATGGCTTTTACACTCGCTAAGTGGTGTGGTACGGGGCAGACCCCGCATATTCTTGTGGTGATTATAGGTAGTCTTGTAACTAGTCTGTTTTCCGCAAATTTTTCAAAGCCTCTGAATTCAGCGAAGCACGCTTGTACCCTCGACACATCACCTTTATCGTCGAGTTGGATTATCATCTTCAGATGCCCTTCGATGCGTGTTACCGGTTCGATTTCGATCTCCTTCATTATAACACCCCTTTTAGTATGCTCTTTAGCATCTGTTTGACGACTGGCTGTGGTGGAGGGCAGCCTGGTATGATGTAGTCTACCTTTACGTGTTTTGATAAGGGTTCTATGCGGTCGAGGAGTTTTGGTGTGGCTTTGTGTTGCGAGGGGTCTTCTGATCCGTAGGCTCTCTGCAGCAGCTCGGTCTTCTCATAGAGGTTTGCTAAGCCTACAAGACCCGCCGAGCTTGGGCAGGTTCCGAATGATACGAGTATCTTTGATCTCTCCCTAGCTTTTTTCACACGCTCTAAATCGTGCTCACTTCTGATGGCGCCTATTACGAGCGTGATGTCTGCTTCGTCGTACTCTGTTGTGCTAGCTAAGACTGGAGCGTAGACTAGGTCTGCGTGTTTATCGAAGAGGTCGAGTAGTAGTGTGCCTAGGTCTGCTAAGGCTATCTCACAACCGCCACACAAAGCGCAATCCTCTATAGCTATCTTAATTCTTCCTCCCAAAATCTCACCACAACATAAATCAAAACTGATCTAAAATAAGTTTTAAAATAAAAAATGAGGGTGGGAGCAGTTAACTACTGCTCACCTTGTTCACCTTACGCTAATAGGGCTCTTTTGACCATTGTTGCCGCGACGACCTTCTTGTAGGCGTTGCCAGGCATTGGGATGGCGTCTATTACTGCTCGCTGCCCTGCTTGTGTTGCTGTGTCTTCGGTTATTGCCTTGCCCTTTAGGAAGTCTTCTGCCGCTTTGGCACGCTTTGGAGTTAAGTAGACTCCGCCTAGTACTACTCTTGAGTCTGTTACGTTTCCTCCTGAAATGTTGTACCAGACGGCCGCGCTTGCTATTGCGAAGTCGATGCTGGGTCTTACAGCTGCTTTCATGAAGGCTGATTTTGATGTTGCGGGTGGTGTCGGTATCTGGATCTCCTTTATTATTTCGTTCTTTTCTAGGATGTGTCCTGGTGGTAGCTCTGTGAAGAAGTTTTCAGCCGGTATGTTTCTCTTAGTGGTTACTATTGTTGCGTTTAGTGCTACGAGGGCCGGGGCTGTGTCTGAGGGGCAGGCGGCGTAGCACCCTCTTGGTCCTCCGAATATGCTGTGGTAGTATCTGTTGTCTCCTGCCATTGCGTAGCATATTGCTCCGCCTTTTCTGGCGCAGTTAAATTGGTTGTCTGAGGCTCTGTAGTACCAGCACCAGACGTCTTGGCATATGTTGCCTGCGATTGTGCCCATGTTTCTTATGAGTGGTGATGCGACGCGTGCTGCTGCCATGGCTAGTGCTCTATATTTTGTTCGCACGGTTTCGTTGGTTGCTATGTCTATTAGTGTGGTTGTCGGGCCGATCTTGAGTGTCCCGCCTTCCTCTCTTATGTAGCTGAGCCCAGTGACTTTCTTTATGTCTATTAGGGCTGCTGGCTGCGTTGGTAGGGCGTTTTGCTTCATCATGTGTAGTATTTCTGTGCCTCCCGCTATGATGGCTGCATCCGGTATGTCTGTTAGTAGTTTGACCGCTTCATCCAAAGTCTTTGGTTCATAATATTTGATTGGCTGCATCTTCTCTACACCTTCCCTAATGCTTTAAGGATCTTGTCTGGCGTTACTGGCAGGCTGTCGAAGTATACTCCTATGGCGTTTGCTATCGCGTTTGTTATCGCTGGGACTATGGGTGAGGTTGGTGGTTCACCTAGGCCTTTTGCGCCGTGGTTGTATGAGTCTGGTGGCTGCTCCGGATTCTCTACGAAGTCGACTATGATTTCTGGGGTTTGCATCGATATCGGCATCTTGTGGTCTAGCATGGATGCGCTGTAGCATCTTCCTGTCTGTGGGTCGAATAGTAGCTCTTCTTGTAGAGCCATGCCTATGCCCTGTATGATGCCTCCGTGGACTTGGCTTATGCAGCTCTTGCGGTAGATTACTCTACCTATGTCGTGGACGGCTACGACTCTAACTACGTTGACGAGGCCTGTGTCGCAGTCCACTTCGACCTCAGCGATGTGTGTCGCATATGTCCTCTGGGTTGTGTTCGGTGGAGGAGTCCACTGCCCGGCTGCGATTATCCAAGGTGGTGATGCAACCAATTCTCGGATAGTAACGGATTTAGAGGGGTCGGCAGCTACGTAGATCTTCTCTTCACCCACTCTCAGATCCTCCTTTGCCACCTTCAGCCTAGCAGCAGCCCTCTCCAGCAGCTGGTCTCTTACTTGGAGGGCTGCTACTCCAACCGCGTTTCCAGCGGATTTGGTCTGTCTGCTGCCGAATGTTCCTCCGCTGTCAGGCCCTGTGTCTGTTGAATAGTTCGCTACAGTGACCTTCCCGTATGGTAGCCCAAGGTGCTCAGCCGCGATGATAGCAAGCTGCTCTCTCCTCGCATTGCCTATATCTGCAGCGCCAGTGTAGATTGTGAGTGTGCCGTCTGGGTTCATAACTAAGACGGCTGCGTTAGGTAAGCTGCCTGCGCCGTGCCCACAGCAGTGGTTAGCCACACCGATGCCCCGCACAACACCTGAGGTTGGTTTGGTCTTGGGCCAAGGCTTCCACTTCTTATCCCACTCAGCGAGCTCCCTTGCTCTGTTTATGCACTGAGGCTGACCTATAGATGGTATCCTGTATCCAGTCAGTGGGTCTTTGTCTCCCTGAGTAAACATGTTGTTCTTCAGCCTGAATTGTATCGGATCCATGTTGAGTTGGTAGGCTAGCCTATCCATGGCGGTTTCGATCATCCAGCAGCCTATAGGGTCTGCTACACATCTTAGAGGGCCTGTTGTGCAGGTGTTGGTGTAGACGTCGTAGCATTCGATGTAGAAGTTCGGCCACTTATATATGTATATTTGCTCTGTAGCGATACCTGAGCCTGAGACGGAGTAGAACGGGCCTGCGTTCGAGTAGTTCTTCGCCTCGAAGGCTGTAACAAGCCCGTCTTTCTTAAGACCGAACTTAAGGTAGGAGACGCAAGTCCAACGATGCTTACCTACTATTAGGTTATCTTCCCTCGTTAGCTTGTACTTAACAGGTCTACCTGTCCTAGTCGCGAAGATCGCCGCGAGGATGATGTGCCTCTCGATGCCTGTTTTGTCTCCAAAGCCGCCTCCACATAACTCAGCGTGCACACATATTCTGCTTTGAGGAATATTTAATGCATCCGCCAAACCGCTGCGGATACCGAACATGTACTGCACGTCTGTCCAAACGTGCAGCCTACCATCCTTCTCCCAGCTCACCAGGCAAGCCCACGTGCCGATGTTGTTATGCTGGATCGTCTGACTCTTCAGCTTAAATTCAACCGTTAAATCAGCTTCAGCGAAGCCCTTCGCGGTGTCACCAACCTTATACGTGGCAGTAGTCGGGGTTCTGACGATATTGCTACCCTCGTAGAGTTTAGGGGCATCAGGCTTCATAGCCTCCTCAACATCTTGAACGTAGGGTAGGGGCTCATACGTCACCTTGATCTTAGAGAGAGCCTCCTCAGCGATGTATGGGTCGTCGGCAACTACAGCACACACTTCCTCACCAGGGTGTCGAACCTTATCATAGGGTAGTATCATCTTAGTCGTGCCAGCTAGCCTCACAGGGCTTTCCTTGAAGTCGAATGGTGTGAGAACATCGCGCACACCCTTCATAGCGAGCGCTCCGCTAGCGTCAACAGCCGTAACCTTAGCGTGCGCATAGGGGCTTCTCAAGATCCTCATGTAGAGTTGATTAGGTAGGTTGTAGTCCCAGCCGTACTTTAGAGCGCCCGCCAGTATCTTTGCTGCCGTAATCCTAGGCCCATCCCACTTCCCTACATATCTAAACTCTTGCTGCGACATATCACTTCGCCGCCTCCAACACAGACTTCACAATGAAAGGCCAGTTGCCGCACTTGCATAGGTTGCCGCTCAACGCCTCCTTCACCTCCGCCTCAGTAGGCTTCGGGTTCTTCTCCAACAGAGCCTTAGTGACCACGATTATCCCAGGTATACACATGCCACATTGAACACCTTCGTTGTTCATAAACGCCTGCTGAATCTTATCCAACTTACCTACGCTACCTATCCCCTCGATAGTCGTGATCTTCCTACCGCTGACCGAGCAGGCAAGCAGCATACAGCTCAGCATAGGCACACCATCAACCAAGACAGCACAGGACCCACACTCACCCCTATCACAACCAGTCTTAGTGCCGGTCAACCCAAGCTTCTCCCTAAGCACATCAGCCAGACTCCACCTGTTATCAACGAGCAGAGCATAGTCCACACCATTCACATTCAACGTAATCAGCGACGTATAGCCAACCTCAGGCACAGGCGTAACCGTCTTAGTAGTCGTAACAGTAGTTGTGACAGGCTGCGTGACGGTAGCGGTAGCTGTAGCTGCCGTCTGCGTAGTTGTGACAGTTCTTGTCTCCGTAGCTGTTTTTGTCACCGTAGACGTAACTGTTGTCGCCGCTGGCGCAGCCGCTTGACCAGCCAAGTAGCCACCCACCGCACCTACGATAAGACCACCAACTATGCCGCCTGCCGCCGCCGCAGTAGAGACACCAAGAAACTTCCTACGTGAGATCTTCTGCTTCTTCTCTTGCTCAGAATCCATATCCCATCATCTTCGTCGCCGCAATAATGCGTTTGTCAACTATTTATTTTTTTCCATCTTTTTTCAAAAAAGTCTATATTAATTGTCTTATCTTCTGGAAAGATATTTAAGATAGTTGCGCAATATCTAAGATAGCATGTCTACGAAGGTAATCGACGCCAGAAATCAACCCTGCCCAAAACCGGTCCTGATGGTAAAAAGAGCGTTAGAGAGAGCGCAAATAGGGGAAATACTAGAAATAATTGTCAACGACAAAACGTCGAAAGAGAATGTACTCCGCTACTGCTGGAACAACGGGCAGGAGATAATCGAATCCCACTATGAGGGAAACGACTTCCACATCAAGGTCAAAAAAGCCCCATTCAAGAGAGTAGATAAGCCCCTCCCCGTAGTTGGCCCTTGTGGACAACGCTGGGATTAAAAATTCTTCCCAACGCCATACTAACCCAAGCTAGCTCAAACGAAACCTTGATAAGAACAGACTCAACACACCTACGATACAAATGTTCCCTAAGATAAGTCTGAGTAAAGAAGTCCGCAACTGGATACTGGCGAGATACGTAATAGACCATTTCGAGCGCCTAGGTAGTTTCATACAAGGCGACCTACGGTTCAACCAACCATTCGGCAAAGAAACCGTCGATATTATGGGAACGACAGCACTAGGACCATTCGTAGTAAAGATAAGCGATGAACCCCTTACCGATAAAGAGATCGATGAATTCTACCAACTTTGCTTACAGAGCCAAATCTACGAGGGGCTTGTAATATCCCCGAACAAACCCCTAGATAAAGCGATGCGAACAATACTACTCTATGATAATAAACTTTTGGTGAACTGGTTCAGAATACGTAACATCAACGACGCAATAAATCACGTCGCAACATATTATAGCTTCGAAGTAATATTCGAAGGGCAAAACGCATATCTCATCAGTACACCGAAGCTTCTACCCAGAAAAACAAAACCTTAAAAACATAAATATCTCTAAACCCAAATTAAAATCTGATGGCGAGCACACCTAAGATCAACAGAATGCAAGTATACTTAAAACTACTCAGCTTCCTTACAATACTCTTCTTGCTGATAGCATTAACTCAAATAAAACTGCCTCAAAAGGCGTTAGCAACAGGCTTTGTCCCATTACCAGAAGAATATAGAAACGCTGTAAGTGTTGAAAGTGTTAACGGTGCAGTACAGGCACTACTTAATGATGAACACGGTGATGTTGAGCAGCTCAAGACCGAGTACGAAGAGGTGAAGACAACAGAAGGTACAATCTTAAGACCATCCGCTGTAAATACTATAGGCTGCTCAACTGATTTCGTCAACAATCTAAAGATCAACTTCACAATCACACACACAATACTCGAACCAGTTAAAGGAACAGTCAAGATAGAGATAAGCAACTATCAAACTGGCTTTGTCTACGACACAAAAATATTATTGTTAGACTTCGTGCCAAGACAACCGATTACAAAAGTTATAAAATTCTCGATCATCACACCACAACCAGACACAGAATTCCTCATAAGAATAACCTTCCCAACCGCTGATGAACTAGCCTACACAAAGCCAGAAACAAAACAAGTTTCGCTTCTAGAATATCTACTCTACCAAATTGGGATAACGCCACATTAAGGAGAAATGACGTAGCTTGAAACTACTGAGAATCCTTTTCCCCTCTACACGTAGACAGATCTTAGCATCCTTAATCGGTCTCGCCCTCGCATACATCCTCTCATCAACCAAACTAACCTACCCCTATAGAGTTGAGGTAAACCTCTCACAGATAGGAATCTTCATAGCAGCCTGCTCAGGTGGACCAGCGGTAGGAGCTGTTGCAGGACTAATAGGCTCTATACAAAACCACCTAACATTCGCCAACTACGACGCAGCGATAATCCTCCCACTCCTCGGATTGATCGCGGGCGCGCTATCTACACGCATCAAACCCCTATACTCCGCAATAATAGCTTGGCTGATAATAGGCTTAGCCATCTACATCACCGCACAATCCGACTCAATAATCGCCACCCAACTATACTGGATACTAACCGTAAACACCTACCTAGCGCTGGCCGGAGCCCTATCAGCCGAACTCGTAACAACATACCTAGGATCGATAAAACACGAAAAGAGCGAAAAAGCTAAACTCAACCAACAAGCATCTGAAGACCACCAAATACAAAGATCAAACCCAACAATCCACTAGTTAAACCACCTATCGAAGCAAACCTTTCAACAAAAGAACCATTCTTCAGCTTAAACAGACCCAAAAACGGCAAAACAGCAACCAACGGTAGAATAGACGAACCAACCCAAAACATACCTACAGCGACATAAGCCGAATAAATGCTCGAAGCAGAATATACAGACAGCACAGAAAGCAGAGGAAGGCAGACTGAAAAACTCGTCAAATAACCAAGCGCCAAAGGAAACCTACCCTCAGAAAAACCTCTACAAGACATATGCCCAACACCAAACAGCGACCTATAACAGTAGTAGATCATAATAAGACCTAGAAGCACCGAGCTCAAACCCCTAACATAAGGTGTAGTAAGCACACCAACATACGATGCCGCAAAACAAAAGATCGTCGCAACACCCAAGTAGCTCACCAACCGACCCAACGAAAAAAGACCAACAATAAGAAGGCTGCGATTAACACCCCCCTTGCTAGCAAGTAGCTGAACCGAAAGGATAGGCAAACATATAGAAGTACATCTTAAACTATTCGCGACGCCGAGTAAAAAACCAGCTAAAATTGCCTCGATCATATCAAGATCAGAACTAACTCACAGACCACCACGACAAACCAGTAGAACAAGACCAACCCGGATACAACACTTAAAGTCACCAAGTGTACTTTAGGCTCAGTCTGCAAACCATACATCTTAAGATCAATAGCGTGTTGGGGGCACTTTTCAACACACACCAAACATTTATCACAAGTATCGATAATTCTAACCCCACCCTCTGCAGCACGTTGAATTGCAAACGTTGGGCAAAGTGTTAAGCATAGACCGCAGTCTGTGCAACTCTCCTTCTTAACAACAATCTTGAAGGGAGCAACTTTATCTAACAGACTTAAAGCAGCACCCAAGGGGCAGATAAAGTGACACCACTTCCTTTTACTGATAAGCGGTAGACCGATGAAGAAGATTAGAGCAATTGCTATAGCGATAGAGAGATTTAGAGGTGGAGAGACCCACGACAAAACACCAGCCCAGCAGAAGACGCAAAGCCACTGTACCGCAAAGATCAAAGAAAGCAAGATAGTCACAAAGAGTATAGCGTATTTTAAGTCAAATACGAGTTGAGTGATTTTCGCAGGTGTGACATAAGCCCTAATGGTAGTCAGCCTCATAAAGCGGTGCTTTAACGTATTATACACTCTACCGAAGCCCTTTGCCTGCCTAGCTACCTCACCCAACCCCCCAAAAGGGCAGAGCCACCCACACCAACCTTTGCCTAAAAGAAGGGCAAATACCATAAAGAACGCGAAGACGAGCAGGAAGGTGCGCAAGCTAAGCGGAAACTCCGCATAGAACTTCACGTAGATCGGATACGATACGTAAATCTGATTCCCCACACTAGCAGGTATAAGAAAGGGGCAAAGAATAGAAACGTAGCCTGAACCTGTAAGAGCAGATGGTACCAAAGATATGCGCATGTGACGTGAGAGCCACAACTCAAGATACCCACCCAGCTGAATCAAAAAAGCAGCGAAGGTCATCCACGTAACGATCGTCAAAGCTGCGACAAAGGCGCTCCGCATACGATACGCATTACTACGCGTAGAAGCCAAAAAGGTGAAGATACCGCAAATAGGAGCTAAAACAGCTCCTAACAACAGATGCTGTGAAGAATAGAGGCAGAAAGCTACAGCCGCAACAAAAGTTGCAGCCACCAAATGATCAACTCCAAACTTTGGTTTAGCAACAGCAGCACGCTTCCGAAGCATTCCCTACACCTAGCCACCGTCTAGTTTAATAAAGTTTTGCGTTCGGTCGCAAAGAACAATAAATGCTTTAAGAGGAAACACCTAATCTTTTCAACTGTTTCTAGATAAGTGAAAAATACTAGATATTTCGTCTTCTCGTCAAAGAGATTATAGAGGCTCACGTCTTGCCCAAATCCCCTTCAACTGGAATCGTATTTAGTTCTATCTAGTCACTCACTTACCATGACAAGATAGGATAAGAGCGCCTCCATAAGAAAAATAAAGGACGTTAACCAATACCTTTAAAGCCAGCGCAAGTTGGTTCAGCCGAACCAAGAAGTCATCAGATTTTATGCCAGCCTTCTAACCATAAGCTTGATCATAAGCTGCTTCGCCGTTGTAACATTCTTTAGTATACCACGTGACCTCAAAAGCAGTTTATCAATAGGTGCAGGCGAATTTTTGCAACAACAAAACCTGAATCTCCACGGCCTTCTCGGTGATCGTATAAACTTGCTTGTAAGGAACAGGTATGAAAACATGTACTTCGGAATTGTTATTGAAAACTTTGATTGGCAAGCTAGCGTCCCCCCAAAATCCGAGAAAACTCTCACGATACTATTAAACAAAGTGGGGGAATATACGGTTAAACTTTCTTTAGGAAGGGACGCAGCATCTCTTTATGAAGTTAAATCGGAGAAGCTGGTAGTAGACTTCAACTACTCCTATTTCATAGGCTACATCTCTACATTCCTACTGACTATCAGCTTACTGATTTACACTAAGAGGGAGAGCACCGCTTCGGGTATTAAAGAAAATGTAGCAGCTTCTACTGAGCGCAGATTGAATCTTCTTAGAAGCGGCATAATATATAGGATAGCGAGAAGCCGCGGCTTCCAGTTTACGATTTTCACACTTACCCTACTCATTTTACTTACCATTATTTTGACTGGTTTATTCGGTACAACGATGCATTCACTAAACTTCTCTACCGTATTCGTGTGGATTGTCTGGCTCTGCGTACTAGTAGCCATCTTAATCCCTTTTTTCGCAAGGATCTGGTGTTATTTTTGCCCTTTACCAGCATATGGGGAGTGGCTGCAGCGGAAAGCCTTCGTAGTGAAGCGTAAGGGTAAGCCGCTTACCTTAGCCAATAGGTGGCCAAAGAAAATGGGAGGCCTCTGGTTTGCAAACTTCACCTTTATAATAACCGCTTTAATAAGCGAAGCATCTACCTTTAGCCCTCGTATAACTGGCTACCTACTATTGAGCATCGTGCTAGTCGCCATAATGTTCTCTATAGTATTTGAGAGGAGGACCTTCTGTAGATATATTTGCCCAATCTCGAGTTTCCTCGGTATATACTCTCTATTTTCTTCGCTTGAAGTTAGGGTGAAGAACTTTGAGATATGTAAAGATCACCTCAGGCAAGAGAGGTGCACAGCATATGAGGGAAAAGAGGAAGGATATGGTTGCCCATGGTTCCAATATCTCCCGACAATGAACAAAAATGTACAATGTGGCTTATGTATGGAGTGTATAAGAACGTGCGTAAAAGACAACATAGGGATCTATCTCAGAGCTTTCGGTAAGGATCTACTTGCTCCTAATAGGTCTTTAGACGAAGCTTTCGGGGCTCACACGTTGCTTAGTATAGCCCTCTTCCACATCGCTACTACTCAAGGACCTTTGCAGTGGTTAAGAGAATGGGGACGAGCCTTGTGGTCGGACAAATTTGTCTTTTATACAGTCTTTTTCCTCAGTTTTATTGTGATAGTGCCTTCAGTATTTTTGGTCTTTTGCTATTTCTCCAAGATTCTATCGAGAGACAAAGATGTAAGTCTGCGAACATTGTTCATTGGCTACTCCTATAGTACCATCCCACTAGGTCTGATGACTTGGATAGCTTTTGTTAGCTCGATTTTCCTAAAATACTTTAATTACGCGTTTACAGTGATTTCAGACCCATTTGGATGGGGGTGGAACCTGTTCGGGACCAGAGGGTATTCTCTGATACCCTTCTACCCACAGGCTTTGCCCTATATCCAAATAACCATAATTCTAATTGGTCTAACATCAACCATATACATAACTGGGAAGATGGCGAGACTTCTTCTTAGAGGCGAACGAGAAGCTTGGAAAAGCTCTCTACCTATCGTTACATTTGCCTCCTTATTTACATTGCTCCTAATTCGATTCTTCACGTGAGGTGAGAGAATGGATAAAAAGGAGATAGCGGCTTTGACGCTTGTTGTATTAGTAACCGTGGGTTTCCCTGCGCTTGTCCACTACTATGAATATGTGTATAGGCCTTATCTTCTATACGGTTCTCTTCCACCAGGCTCACGGGTCTGGAACTTTGTTGTCGACGCGATGAATTGGAATCTGACGGAGATCAAGGTCAGCAAAGGTGATTTAGTAAACTTGTCAATACACACTTATGAAGTTAAGGGCATATATATAGAAGGGTATGTGCCAAAACAGCCAATAGGAGGCTCTCTTACAATCCGGTTCATAGCGAATAAGACAGGAACCTTTCCAATAATGCTTACAAAGATGGTACTCGAATGCCATTGTTGGGTATCTTCTGAATATGAAGAAGTAGGGAAACTTATTGTTCTAGAGAAGGAAAATAGGTGAGAGAGCTGTCTGATAACTAGATTATGCTACTATGCTGCCCTACCAGATCTTTGGTCTAGAGGCAGGAGAGTTTAGGTTATTTTGTCTTAGGGCCGAGTAAAGGATTAGGCAAAAATTCAAAGACGATGGCGTCTGTGGTTAGTTCTAAAGAGAAATAACTTATGGGCAGTTTTTAAGGCGTTGAAGAATAATTAAACGACGTTTAAATGGAAAAGGAGAGTAATTAAACTATCGGTTTCTCTGCAACCTTTTCTTCGATTTTTATGGTTGTTATGGTGCCTTCTTTTATCTTTTTTAGGACTTCTATGGCTCCTCTTTTCAGCAGAAATTCGTTGTTGTTGCCGCATCTGTATGAGTAGGTGCATCTTGGGCAGCCTGTCTCCGACTCGCACCTACACCCCTCCACTATCTCTAAAGCGCTTCTATGCGCCTCCTCGAATCTATCGTAGAGGGCTTTTGTAGCCCCGTTTCCTCCTACAGCCCCATCGTAGATGTAGATCAGCCCAGTCGCACCTAGGCTTATGCCTCCCATGTCTTCCGCCGCACCCCCTGTTATTGGGTTGGTCGCTTCTATCATCAGATGCTCTGTGGCGTGGAAGCTGCTCATCAAAGCGTACTCTTTCTGCTCAGCGTACCTTTGGAGGGTTTGGTCTGGGGTCGGTGCTTTGAAGACTATGCCTTTTGTGCTGAATCTGTAGGTTACTGGCTGCTGGAGGAGCACCGGCTTACCTTTAGCTGTTGGGTTGTTGATGTCTACATTCACATACCCTATCACCTTCTTCTCTATCTCCAACTCAACCCGCTTAACCTCCATCCCATAGACTCTCTTCGACTCGATCTCGCTCAATATTCTCGGCCACTCCTCCTTAAGCGGTCTTGTGAAGTACGGGTAGTTGTGGGGCAAAGTTTCGAGCTCAGCGTAGCTTCTAGCACCATCTATCTTCAGAACCTTGCTGCGGTATCTTACACCCGCGTGTAGATAGACCGCTTCTGGGTGAAGCTCATCTAATGCTTGAGGTAGAGACCTCTCACCAATCCTCCTACCGTTAAAGAGTATTGTAACATTCTCACCACTCCCCCTTATGTTATATGCTGCTAAGATCCTTCTGGCTACAGCGATGTCTGGCTTAAGTAGATCCTTGAATCTGCGGAGCAGACCTTTTGAGGCAAGGTTATCTATTATCTGCTCATATCCTTGAAACTCGCCTCTGCTGATTGGTTTGTCTAAGGCTGCTGCTAAGATCTGCTTCTCAGCAACTGACTGGTTGTAGGGGTCTGCGTAA
>Ga0315298_1003705_pt1 | contig 23849 bp, 16 predicted proteins | sample WHS_1_MG_FD_203077 | JGI IMG/M metagenome (GOLD analysis project Ga0315298, IMG submission 203077) | Extremophilic microbial mat communities from Washburn Hot Springs, YNP, Wyoming, USA - WHS_1_MG | ecosystem: Environmental > Aquatic > Thermal springs > Hot (42-90C) | place: USA: Wyoming...
TGTACACGGCAAACCGCGGTCCGCTGGTGGTTGGACCCCGCTGGCCCACGGCCCGGACGGCTCATCCGCCGCGTTGCCACCATCCATCGGCGCACCGTCACGGCGTGCCTTTATCCACGGGCTGCTAGGCTTGTTCCTGCAAGAGGTGCAAGTCCATAAAACGGGTTAGAAACGTTCGTTGTTAGATAATTAATCGTGGTCTGATCGCGGAACGGAGACGTGCTCAGGTACGAGTTGGGCAACGCGTTTAAGTTTTTGCTTGTGCTCAGGTGTGTCTGACGCGTCCCCGCATAGCCGACGTTCAGCACGAAGCGCCCTGGCAACTCGCGTTGCACATTAAGTGTCCACCGCTGAATGTACATGCCTTTGGGGTTGGGGTTTATCAGCGTGATGCTGGTGCCCAAGGCGGTGTCGACCCCAAGGCTGGCGCCTGTCGGCTCCAGCACGCCGTCTGGCCAAGGGTTAGACAACGGATAAGGGTAAGTCAACCCATTATCCATCGACGCGCTCGTGGTGGTCGTCCGGCTGAAGCCGGTTTGCTGGATGTTCTGGTAGTCTCTACCGCCGGGTCCGAAGAAGATCCCGTAGCCGGTGTGAATGACGGTCTTGTTATTCAAACTGTACGAAATACCGATTCGCGGCATGAAGTCGTTGTTCGAGGGCCACAGCGCATGCGGCTGGCCGTTTACCCCCGCGAACAAGAGGCCGCCGCGCACCCGGAGCTGGCTCACTTCTGGAATGGGGTTCAGGAGGTAGGCAGCTTGAGCTGCCGCCGCAATCGAAGGCTGGGCATCCGGGTCCCACCCAGCGGCCTGGGTTCGGTCAAAACGTTCCGATACCGGACCCCAACGCTCATAGCGCAGACCCAGGTTGATGGTCAACTTCGGCGTCATGCGCCAGTCTTCCTGAAAGTAGAAGGCGTTGGCGTAGGACTGAGTTGCCGCGCTCGGTACCCGGTTTATTGAGGAACTGGAGGGCAGCCCGTACTCCATTTGGGCCAAGCCCTGTCCGATTGGAGCGGCCGGCGAATTGTCCAGCGGTCCGCGCAAATAGCTTCCGTTAAAACTGAATGAGCCGGTCGCTCCGATGCCCGGAGAATAGGAGGCGTCCTGTCGTACCAGCATCTCCCAGCCGAACTTCATGTTGTGCGAAGCCAAGGTCTTGGTAAAATGCACCGAAGACGAGTAGTAGTTGGTGATTGTGATCGAGAGATTCGCGCCGGGAGGTATTCCCACGATCCCCGACGGGCTGATCGATGGCATTCGCTCGATGGCGGGATCGACCAAAGCGTCCATGTAGGCCGGGAACCCGTTGTTGGCGTACCGCCAGTTACGAGCCTTCGGTCCGAGAGTCTCGATCAAACGGTCGTACCGGTCAACCCCTACCCGCGCGTCCACGATAAAGCTCGAGCTTAATACGTACACAGCGTCCATCACGCCGCCCCGCGGGTGCATCTTCCACGAATCTCCGCTGACGCCGTTCTGAAGAATGTCGTAATCCTGGTTGTCCCGGTCGGCACGATGAAAGTTGCCGAACATCCGAAGCCGGTCGTTAAAGTTATGATCCAGCCGGGTGGTCATTCCCCAATACTGGTTGCTCTGACCGCTCTGGTTGCAGTACCAGTTGTTCGTGCCGTCCGCATTGCCCGTTTGGTTCGGCAGCGGCCAGTATTGGAGGAGGCCCATGCCGATAGGGTCTTGCCGCGACTTCGGGATCAGATTGCCAGGAAGGGGGCTGGAACTCACCCGGCCGCCCGAAGCGGGCACACGGGAGAAAGGATCATAGATCTGGTATTGAGAACCCAAAGCCAGCAGACCTGAAAAGTCTCCACTCCGCTGTGGTATCGTAGGAACGGTGAAGGATTGGGTCAGGACCTGCGTGCGGTGTATCCCTTCGTAACTGAAGAAGAAGAAGGTGCGGCTTCGTCCGTCGTAAGCTCCAGGGATGTACACGGGCCCGCCGATCGTGGCGTTCCGCCGGAAATAGGGGCCCGAGGGGGATTTAGGCCGCCCATTCACCACATTGAAGTATTGATTGGCGATGAGGCTCCCATTTCCACCGCCATTCCACGACGCGGTGCCGTGCAGAATGTTCGTGCCGGACTTCAGGCTGACGCTCACGTTCGCTCCCTGCGTGAATCCCTGGGAGGCGTCGTAGTTCGAGGTCAGCACTCGCATTTCACCGATCGCGTCCTGCGGGGGCGTAAAGTTGGTGTAGCCCCTTCCTGCCACTGCCCCGTCTATGGTAATGAGGTTGACGCTTCCCGAAGCACCCTGCACCGAATAGTAGGTGGGCGTCCCGTCGTAGGGGTTCTCGTCAAGCATGTTTGTGCCCGTCTTGACCACACCCGGGCTCAGGCCGATCATGTGCCATGCGACCCCCTGCTGGATTGGCAGTTCCACAAGCCGCCGCGAGTCGATCGTTTGGCCCATTGAGGCACTCCCTACGTCCAGCAGCGGCGGCTCGCCTGTAACCGTTACCGTTTCTGTGCTGCTGCCGAGCTCAAGTTGCGCGTCAACTCGCACAATCTGATTGATGCGGACTTCGATCGGGCTCCGCTCGAAGACTTTGAATCCCGTGCGCTCTACCCGCAGGCTGTAGGTGCCTGGTTGAACATAAGGGATGGTGTAGTTCCCCTCCACATTCGTGTCCGTCGTCAGGCGGACAGTTGTTTCCACGTTGGTTGCCGTAACGTGAGCGCCAGGAACAGCAGCCCCGCTCGGGTCCAGTACACGGCCGGACAGGGAGCCACGGTACTCTTGCGCGATCAGCCCTTCCACCAGGAAGAGCAAACAAATCGACGTCTGCCATATTCCCAACCGCATTATCGTCCTCCCGAAGGCAGTTGATTTGTCGACTGCCCTCCTTTTTCACCCGCCGCCGCTCTTCGGGCCTGATCTCTTTGCCTTCAAGCGGCCAACCTGCGCGTTCTCAGACCTCTGGCGAACGCGCCATCTTTTCGCCTTTCCGCCACCAGCGCCAGCGGCCCAAGGCCGCTGGTGCATGCTGTCTGCGAAGGGATCGCCTCCTCTCAGCGCCATCCATGGCCCGGCATACGCTTCACCATCTCCCGCTGGGTTCTGCACACTGATATGCCAGACTAGCCGATTATACCCGGGAACTCTTGGCCTGTCAATGGGGCTGCCGGCCAGTCACTTTTCTGTCGTGCACCCGTCGGCCAGCACCTCTCCCATGCGCCGAAATGGCTGCTGACCTAGGCATAGGCGCCCTCAGGACGTATTCCCGTGTCGACGCCCTGGAACGCAACACTTCGAGCAACGGAATCGTCCTGCCATCAATGCGGCCCGGCAAGCGGCCCGATGGCCGAGAGGCGTCCCGCGCAGGGCTCCGGTCGGCCTCCATAAAAAGGCTTGACAAACTAGAGGGACTGGATTAGTCTTGAACTGATATTGCACAGAGAGGAACGATCGCGGCTCCCGGGACCGAGCTGCGGAGCTGGGCTGCGCGTTCCCTCTCGGAAAGGAGACAAAAGCAACATGTTGAGGACAATTGCCAGGCTGGCGATGGCAGCCGTTGCCTTTGTAGGGATCTTGGCCGCTCAGACCGGAAGCGGCATCGTCCAGGGAGTGGTCAAAGATGTGAGTGGGGCGGTGCTCCCGGGGGCTAAGGTGATCCTCATCCATAACGCGACGGCACGTGAGTATGCTACGACCGCCAATGAGGTCGGTTTTTTTATGTTTCCACCTGTACAACCTGGCACATACGGAATCACCGTGACGGCGGCTGGTATGGAAACTTGGAAGGCTTCGTTTTTGCTAGTTGTTGGACAGACAGTAGAAATTAGTCCTGTTCTGAAGGCCGGAACGGTAACGACACAGGTGACCGTGGTTGGGGAGGCGGCCCCTCTGATCTCTACCACAGAGCCAACGATCTCTAGGACCCTCGAGCGCACCCGGATCGAGCAGCTGCCGCTCAATGGGCGTAGCATTGCAAATATGGTTCTACTGAGCACTCCGGGGCTCGTCAATGGACAGGATGGTGCGATTAATCCGATCAACACTGGGCTACGTGATGCGGTGGAACTGTATCAAGATGGCGCGGTCATCAAGAACCGCGACGTGGGCATTTGGAGTGGGCGACTTCCCGGCCTGGACAGCATTGAGGAACTACGCGTAGAAACCAATCTCTCCTCGGCCCAGTACCCGCGGCCCGGTTCGGTGATTCTGTCCACTAAAAGCGGGACGAACCGGCTTCACGGTAGCGCCTTTGAGACGAACCGCAACAGCGGGATGGGCGTGGCCCGGCGGCGCCAGGATTATTACGATAAGCCGCCGCACTATGTCCGCAACGAATTCGGCGCGTCCTTCGGAGGACCCGTTTACATCCCGAAGCTCTATAATGGCAAAAACCGCACGTTTTTCTTCACGTCCTACGAAGCCCTCCGCCAGGTGAGCTCATCCACGTTCGGCACGACGATGCAAACGGAGGCGATGCGGCACGGCGACTACAGCGGTCTCGTGGACAGCCTTGGCCGGCTGACCACGATTTACGATCCACTCACCACGGGACCGGCGCCAATGTGGACGCGTGCGCCATTTCCGAACAACACAATTCCCGAATCCCGCATGAGCCCAAACGCCAAGTATATGTTCAGCATCATGCCTTCGCCGACCTTCCCCGATGTCAATCCTATGATTGCCAACAACTGGTTTGGGCTAATTCCCAGCTCCACCATGGATTACATGGTGACGAACCGGATCGACGAGCGGGTCACGGACCACGATCAGGTGTTTCTCAGAGCCTCCGTAGGGTACGACAAGGTTCTTTATGTAGGCGCTGGAGGCTCATCCAACATCCCTCCGCTGAGCGGCCCGATGAACTGGGTGCTGGGAACTTACGATAACATAGGGTTGGTTGGATCCTGGTCTCACACGATATCTCCAAGGTTTTTAAGTTCCACGCGGGCTTCATTCTACCACGAGTACAAGTTCGTGGGGTCGCCGTCGGACCCAAACATTCCGAACATGCCTACGTTTCTGGGGCTGCCCAATCTAGGGAACGATCCATGGACCTCCTACTCGACCAGCGGCATGGGCTTTGGTGCCTCCTTTTCGACGCAGCAAGTGCGCTTCAACACCACTCGGATCGTGGAAGTGAACCAGGATTTCACACGGCTGCTTGGCTGGCATCAGCTTCAGTTCGGCGCTGCGCTCCATCTCGAGTTTTTGAACGCACTCATTGACCACAATGGCACAAGCGTTACGTACAGCAGCCTGGCGACGGGACTGTTCGATCCCACTAGCGGGTCGTCCTACAGCGCCGTTCCGCGTACGGGATTTTCAGGAGCAAGCTTCTTTTTGGGTTACGTGAGCACATTCAAAAACACGCTGAAACGGCCCGCCTGGGACCTCCGCGACAGGTACTTTGCCAGCTACATTCAGGACAACTGGAAGATAAGCCCGAGGCTCACCCTCAATCTCGGTCTGCGCTATGCCTCTATGCCTGCGCAGAGCGTGGCGGGCAACTACGTCGTGGGTTTCGACTGGGAGAAACGCGCCATGGTGCTGGGACGGTCCTTGGAGGACATGTACGCAGCGCGCATGACTACTCCGACGGCCGTGTCTCAGCTTCAGGCGCTCGGGGTTAAGTTCGAATCGGCTCAGGAAGCTGGTCTGCCTTCGGGATTGATCTACGGCAACCCGTGGGTTTTTTCACCGCGTTTGGGGTTCGCCTACCGCCTCGGCGACACAACAAAACCGTTGATGCTTCGGGGCGGCTGGGGGCTTTATGATTCGCAAACGGCGCTTCGGACTTGGGATAACCTGAGCGGAAGCGCTGCGCCTTATGGCTATCCAGTCCAATATTCAGTGAACAATCAAGCTCTTGCGGGGAAAATACCGTATCAGGACGGGCTTCCAAACTATGAGCTGCGCTCCACACCGGTTTTCGTGGCTGGTGTGAACACGAGCAACGTTCTTGATAATCCCGCATTTGTGAACCTCACGCCGGGAAGTTTCGCTGTGCAGATCATGGACCCGTACCAGCCGCCGACCAGGGCCCATGAATGGAATTTCTCCGTCGGGCGTGAGGTTTTGCCGGGTGTGGTGGCGAAGGCCAGCTACGTGGGCACTCACGGCTGGCACATCCCGCAGAACGTAAACTTTAACGCCGCGCCCAACGATTACGTCTGGTACACGACAACCGGCATGCCGAAGCCCACCGGCTTATACGCTTCCACGGGCATGAACGCCTATGACAAGACCACGTACGGAAGCATGACGCAGTTCATGAAGCGCGCGTACTCGAACGCCAGCAGCGTGATCTTGGAGGCGGAACGGCGCTACTCCCAGGGCGTGGGTTTTCAATTTGCTTACGTCATGACGAATGCGTTTACGGAGTCCACTTTGGTCGGAAACGGGGGCGGTTCGGACGTGCCTCCAGTCACGAGTTTCCTGCCCGGCGCGGTTCCCACGGATTTTGATGCCAGAAACCGTTTTCTCAATTATGTGCGCGATGCGGCGCACCCGCACCACGAACTAAAGTGGAACTGGGTCCTGGACCTGCCCTTCGGCAAGGGCAAACTGCTAGCGCGGAATGCGGGCCGGCTGCTGAACGGCTTCGTGGGGGGCTGGCAGCTTGCGGGAACAGGCTCGTATAACAGCAGATATTGGTCTTTGCCCACGACCAATTGGGGCCCCACTAGTCAAATAAAGGTTTACGGCACCAAGTACCCTATTCAGGACTGTTCCAGCGGCCGTTGCTTGTTTGGATACCTGTTCTGGAATGGCTATATATCGCCTAGTCTCATTAACCGGACCGACGCAGCAGGGCACTGCACGGGGATTTGCGGAATCCCGAGCGATTACACTCCATCCAACGTGCCGCTGATTCCGTACGGCTCGACTGTTTTGCCGCCGAACGCTCCCTCGAACACCAACATATCCACGTATTGGGACACGAATAGCGTGTGGATCCGTCTGAACGACGGCAGCGTGGTGCGCACGTCCATGAACACGAACCTGCACTGGTGGCGCAACCAGTACGTCCCAGGCCCGTGGGCGTTCAATCTCTCCGCTTCGCTGTTCAAAAGCATCCCTTTAAGAGAGGCTGTTCAGCTGCGGTTTAATGCCGATTTTTTCCAGGTCTTGAATAATCCCGGCCTTCCAATGCCTGGGAGCAACGGCATCCTGAGCACCCAGAACTCATCCAACTCGCCCCGGACCCTTCAGCTCACTCTGAGGCTGTCGTGGTAAGCGGTTGAGGGATGTTTCGGATGTTGGAGGGCAGCCGTTTTTCGACGGCTGCCCTCGATTCCTAGTTTCATTTGGATCGTGAGGAGGTAGTGGACCTTGAATCGGCGGCGTTTCGTTGTTCTCATGCCAGTATGGGCGGGGATTGCCGTGGGCAGGGCCCGGGCGGGAAGCGAATCGCCCCCGAAGCATCCTAAGGTCCCCGGCACGCTGCGGTTGCGTGCCCGGCGGCGTGTGGAGCGGCCGCCTGGCAGCGGCCGGGTTTGGCTGTCGGAAGATGAGTTGCCGTGGGAGGCGGCGCAGACCGCCATCATCATTATCGACATGTGGGACACTCACACCTGCCATGCTGCCGCGCAGCGCGTGTCCGGAATGGCGCCCCGGATGAATGAGATTGTCACCGCGGCTCGAAACTTGGGTGTGATGGTCATACACGCTCCGAGCGACACAATGAAGTATTACGAGGGAAGGCCGGAGCGGTTGAGGATGCAGCGTGCGCCTATGGTGACCGCACCGTTCCCGATCCGGGAGGTCCGCCCGGACGAGGAGAAGTTGCGCAAGTTCCCAATCGAAGCCGGCTGTGACGACCCGGTCTTTACGGAATTCAAGGGACCTGCGCCACCTACCACAAGAGGTTTCTATCCTTGGCAGCGGCAGCATCCGGCGATTGATATTGCCGGCTTTGACGGCATTAGCGATAGCGGCCAGGAGATCTACAATTTCTGCCGGCAAGAGGGCATGACCAACTTCGCTCTTATGGGCGTACACGCCAATATCTGTATTCTCAACCGGCCTTTCGGCGTGCGCTCGTTGAAACGGCTCGGGTTCAACGTGGTCGTGGTGCGGGATCTGACCGACGCGATGTACGACCCGCGCCAGCGGCCTTTCGTCAGTCACGCGCGCGGCACGGAACTCGTTGTCGAACACATCGAAACCTATTGGTGCCCGTCGATCCTAGGTGAAGATCTTACGCACGTGATCCCAGGCACGGCTGGTCCCTTTCCTGGGCAGCGCCCTGCATCCAAGCCCGTTGGGCGATGAGACCTGGGATGTGAAGAGGCTGATATGGGAGGCGGGCAACGGGAGACCGAAGGACGGATGGAGAGGCGAACGTTTCTGGCTGGCAGCTTGACTGGCGCGTCGGCCCGGCTTGCTGCCATAGGAGCTACGGGCGCGAATGGCGTCGAGTTTTACGTTGCCCCCGGCGGTCGGGATGAGTACCCTGGTGATAAGAGTCGCCCCTTTGCCACACTCCAACGAGCACGAGACGAAGTGCGAAAGCTGGTTGCCGGCGGGCTCAAAACACACGTCACAGTCTGGATTCGTGGCGGGACCTACCGCCTGCGCGAAACGCTGGTCTTTGGAGTGGAAGATTCGGGCACGGACCGTTGCTCCATCACCTACCAGGCATTTCCCGGCGAACGGCCTGTCCTCACCTCCGGAGTGAGCATCGACGGCTGGAAAGAGTTGGACGTCATGCTGAGTGAACTTCCGGCAGTCGCGGCGGGCAAGGTATGGGTGGCGGATACTCCGGAATCGCTCCGCCGCTTCTATACCTTGTATGATCAATACGGGCAATTGCCACGTGCCAGGGGAAGGGCTTTCAATCCCGTGAACCCTCCGGTCGGCAGGGACCAGACAAACCGGGCGGAACGTTTGAAAGATCTGTACTTCCCCGCGGGGGTGCTACGCAACTGGAGCAATCTTGATGACGTCGAAGTAGTTATTCGGTGCACTCCTTCTTCACTCTCGACGATGAACATTCTCGCATTGGAATCAGTGGACGAAGAGGCTCATCTCGCCCGCACGAAATTGCCAGCGACTTATCCGTTCGGCGCGACCAAGGGGCGGCCCACAGCGTGGGTGGAAAACGTACTGGAGGTTCTCGATCATCCTGGATCCTGGGTGCTGAACACCCAAACCCGCAAACTTTACCTCTGGCCGCGATTTGGCAAACCCACTGGCATTGTGGCTCCGGTTCTCCGGGAACTGATCCGCGTCGAAGGCCGCATCGACCCGGATGGCCCAGTTGACGTTCCCGTCCGGAACCTTCACTTCCGCGGCTTGACCTTCATGCATGCTGACCGCGACGTGTGGAGCAGCAGCGACACCGGCATGCAACACGATTGGGAGATGATCGACAAGCCGAACGCCTTGCTCCGCCTCCGCGGTGCCGAGCAATGCTCGGTCGTAAACTGCAAGTTCCGGGACAGCGGCGGCGCAGCCATTCGGCTGGACTTGTACGCCCAAGAAAACAAGGTCGAAAGCAATGAGATCCGTTATATGGATCAGGGAGGCATCCTACTGCTCGGTTACGGCGCCGGAACAAAGGACGTCAACAAGCGTAACGAGATTCTCAATAATCACATCCACCATTGCGGCTTAATTTACTGGCACTCGCTTGGGGTGGTGCTGTGGCAAAGCGGCGAAAACCGCGTGGCGCATAATTACATTCATCACATGCCGCGTCACGCCATCTGCCTGAGCGGCCCCCGAGTCCCTTATTTCCAGCGCCGCTGCGATAGCAGGGAGATTTGCGGAAGCATGCGCTGGCACGAAATCGGCGGGTACAAGACGGCCTGGGACGAGATCATGCCCTTCCTGCACACCCGGAACAACCTCATCGAACTCAATGAAATCGAGCGTGTGCTGCAAATGTTGGGCGACGGGGCTTCGATAAACGTGAGCGGCTGCGGCGAAGGCAACGTGATTCGCCGCAACTATATCCACGATATCTTCGCCAGCGAGTGGGTGAGCGGCTGTCTGCGCACGGACGACTGGCAGCGCGGCACAACATGGGAAGAAAACGTGATCTATCGCTCCAATGCTGGCGCGTGGGAGCACAAGGGCGCTAACAAGGTCATCAATAACTATGCAATCGATATTCTTCCAAAAGGCTATTTCCGGATCTTCCGAAGCGGCCCCGGTGAAATCATCGACGGAAGCGTCATTGAGCGCAATATCTTTTACCACCCGAACGGATCTGCTGTATTCTACACTTTTGCGGTCGGCCCGCAGCAGTTGGCGAAGTCGAGGGTCGAGCACAACCTTTACTATTGCGGTGGCGTTCCCGAGACCGAGACGCCGGCCTTCCTTAAGACTCTTCGGGCGCAAGGGGTTTCTACAACGGACGCATATGCGGACCCGAAGTTTGTGGATTTGAAGGCAGGTAACTTTCGGCTGAAACCCGAATCACCGGCATTCAAGATGGGAATCAAACAGATCGACTTGAACGGCGTCGGACTCATGAAGAACTTTCCGAAATGGCTGCTCGAGTGATTCCGGCTGGATTAATGGCGATGCGTGCAAAAGGAGATTGAGATGGATAGGAGACAGTTCTTCCAGCGGTCCACGGGTGCGGTCTTGGGTGGTCTCGCATACACCGCTGGCGCCAGGCAGGCTTTGGCGGAGGCACAGGCGCCAAGGCGGAGCGGTGACGAACGGCCGAAAACCGGACTGCCGGTTCGGGCTGTAAGCATCGGCTTCAAGCCGGGACTCTCCCTGGAAAAGATCGGGGAGCTGGTTGACAAGGAAGGATCGCGGGGCGCGGACCTGATCGCTCTGCCCGAGACTTGCCGGGGCCAGACTGAGAAGACCATAGAAGCAGCCGATGGTCCCACGGTCACGGCCCTTGCACGGCTCGCCGAGAAACACCGGACCTACATTGTGTGCCCCATCGACCGGATGGAGGACGGCCGCAGGTACAACTCGGCGGTTGTTCTCGACCGCCGCGGCCGAATTGCCGCCATCTACGACAAGCTGTATCCGTTCTGGGTGGAGGAGTTCAGCAAGCGTCCCCCGGTTCAGCCGGGCAACGGCGTGACGGTCGTCCAGACCGATTTCGGAAAACTGGGCCTTGCCATCTGCTTTGATGTCAACTGGGGCGGGCTCTGGCAGCGGCTGTCCGATTTTGGCGCGGAATTGGTGATTTGGCCGAGCGCCTACTCGGCTGGGCGATCGCTTCAGGCGCGGGCGACCGATTTCAACTACTACATCATGAGCGCGACGTGGGTGCCCGACTGTTCGGTCTATGATATCGACGGCGAGCAGCTTCTATATGAAGCGCAAAATGCCGGCGATGTCAACATTACGCGATATACCTTTGACCTGGACCGCTGCCTATTTCACCAGGATCTCAATCTGCCTCGCAGGCTCGAACGGCTATTGAAGGAGCGGGGGAATGACGTAGAGCGGGAAAAGTGGCTTCCGAAGGAGGGCTGGTTCATACTCCGAGCGAAGCGCCCGGGCGTCAGCGCCCGCCAGCTTGCCCGGGAGTACGGACTGGAGGAACGCAGGCCCTACATCAACCGCAGCCGGTGCGAGGTTGACAAGGCACGGGGATGGCAATTCGGCTAAGCGTCTCCCGCCCAGGCAGATTCCCCATCGCCGGCGAGCAGAGAGCCGTGGAAAGAGGAGGTCGCGTGAGTGGGAACAGAAGACGAGGGTTCAAAACGTGGATTGCCTTGGCTGCCGCGGCTGGCATCATGGCGCTGTTGGTATGTCTTGGGGCGCTCGCGCAGGCTGCTCGGGCACTCATCGTCTTAACGCCAGAGGAATACTTTGAGGGTCCAGGGTTTTTGTTCCTTGTGTACCACAACAACTACTCCGGTATGCAGGGCGGACTTCAAATGTTCCAAAACGGCGAGCGGCTGCTGGATTCGGGGCAACTCCTGATTACGGCCAAGGACTCATCAGCCGGCCTGTCGAACCGGATCTTGAAGCGTACCGTGGACCCGGAGCGGGCGGCGGCAACTGTCGCCGGCGAAGTGGGGGGCTTGAACCTGGGTTACCAGCTGCAATGCCGGACCGATGGCCAGCGCATGTTCGTCAAACTACGTTTTGACGCACCGCTGGACTGGCGCGTGATTCGGCAGGCTGGACTGCGGATGTACCTATACCCTCCAGCGTACTTTTCGAAGTCCTTTCAAGGCGATTCAAAAGCGGGCGTGTTTCCCCGGCAGTACGGCGGAGAGCCGCTGCTGATGGAGTCGGTGGGCGTCGTGCGGGTGGCCCAGGAAGATCCCGCTCGCACCATTACCTTCACGCGCCGTGGCGGCCGGTTTCAGCTCAGGGACGAGCGAGGCAGCCATCCCACCGCATGGTTCTCGGTGACTGCGTTGATCGAGCCGGGCGCAGCCGATCGTGAGATCGAGGTGGAGATCCAGCCTTCCATCGATGCCGGATGGCGGCGGCCACCGGTCATCGGTGTTTCGCAAGTGGGGTATCACCCGCAGCAACCTAAACGAGCGGTGTTGGAGCTGGATCCTCATGAGAAGCCGGCGGATGCGAAGGTAAGCCTTTTCAAGTTAAGCGCGGCCGGCGGCAAGAATCTGGTGAAAGCCGCCGTACCGAAGCTCTGGGGGCGGTTTTTGTACTACCAATACGCCGTTTTCGATTTCACGGAAGTCACAACCCCGGGCGTCTACACGCTGGAATACCGGGATCAGGTGGCGGGACCCTTCCGCATCGACCCCCAGGTCTACGATCAAGCTTGGCAGCCGACACTGGAGGTTTTCCTGCCGGTCCAGATGTGCCATGTTGCCGTGCGGGAAGGAAACCGCTTTTGGCACGGGGCCTGTCATTTGGACGATGCCTTGCAGGCCCCGGCGGGCAAGATTCACTTCGACGGCTACCAGCAGGGTGAGCGCGAAACGAAGTTCGCCGATTACGAGCACATTCCCGGGTTGAACTGGGGCGGATGGCACGATGCGGGGGACTTCGACCTGCCAGCAGGCAGCATCGCGAACACGACGTTAGCGCTGGCCCTGGCGCAGGAAGAGTTCAAACCGGGACTTGACCGGACCACTGTGCGCCGCGCCAGCCGCGAGGTGCTGCTGCACAGGCCCGACGGTGAAGACGATCTGCTACAGCAGATCGAGTACGGCGTAGAAGGGCTGCTGGCTTCCTTCCGGGCGGCGGGACACATCTTCCCTGGGATCATCGAGAGTACGCGGGCCCAGTACGACGTGACGGGCGATCCGGTGAACATCACGGACAATCTCATTTACGACAGCAGGCTCAAACCGGACGAGGTTCGGGAAGGACGTTCGGGCAAGCCCGACGACCGTTGGGCATTCACGAACCGGAACACGGGGCTGCAATATCGGGTGGCGCAAACGCTGGCTGTGGCCAGCCGGGTGCTCCGGGGCAAGAAGGAGGCTCTCGCGGAGGAGTGCCTCAACGCCGCGCGCAAACTCTGGGAATACGAACAGGCCCACCCGCCCCAGTACGCTCCGAACGCATATGTGGGCCGCGGGGGGAGCTTCCCGAGTGACGAAATTGCCGCTACGGCCGAGTTGTGGCTTACGACGGATGAGCCGCAATACCGGGAACGTCTCTATGCTCTGCTGAATCAGATCCGCTCTGTGCCGCCCGAGCAAGTGGGCCGGGGTCCGGGGTGGGTGCTCGTGCGGCTGCTGCCGAAGATTCCCGATCCGCAGCACCGGGATTACATTATGGATATGGCGAAGAGGTGGAAGGCCGCGGCCGACGCGATCGAGGACTCCAATCCATACGGCGTGCGCTTCCCCTCCTCAGTGTTGAAGCCGGATTCGGCGCCCGGCACGAGGAGCGGCGCCACCATGGGCATTGGCTGGGACTTGCAGAGCGACGCTATGCGCCACTATTTCTACTACAAGCATCTTCCTGAGATATTCAAAACAGAGACCCTGTTCAACGTAGTGAACTTTGTGCTCGGCTGCCATCCGGCGTCCAATATGAGTTATGTTTCCGGAGTAGGCGTGAGGTCCCCATTGCAAGCGTACGGATTTAACCGGGATGATTATTCTTACATCCCAGGAGGAGTTATTTCGGGCGCCTCCTTCGTAAGACCAAGGTTCATGGAACTGAAAGAGTTTCCTTATCATTTTAACCAGACAGAATACGTCATTCACGGAGCCGCCTCTTACATCTTCGACGTGCTCGCCGTGCGGAGCGTGCTCGAGAGGGCGCGGCAGCCGGAAACAGGGGGATCTGCGGCAGCGGTGCGTGGTTCTCGCCTATGACGAACTGTTGCGTGGAGGCAATGACATCCGAATGAAACTCGAAGGGAAAGTGTGCTTGATCACCGGTGGGAGCAGCGGAATCGGCGCGGCGACGGCGCGGGAGTTTGCGGCTCGCGGGGCGGACATCGCCGTGTGCGGCTTGGCGGCCGACCAGTTGCTGGCGCTGGGCGTGTGCAAGGAGATTGAGGCCTTGGGCCGCAAAGCGCTGACGATTACCGCCGACCTGGCCGACCCCAAGGAGGCCGCCCGTTGTGTGCAGGAAACGGCTGTCTCCCTGGGTGGACTGGATGTGCTGGTTCACTGCGCGGGTGGGCCGGCGCAAGGCGGCATTCTCGAGGTTGATCCCGCCACGTGGTACAAGGCCTTTGATATCCACGTTCACGCCATCTTTCACCTCACAAGGGCCGCGGTTCCCCACATGAGGGGACGGGGCGGCGGCGTCATCCTGCTGGTGTCGTCAGCGGCTGGTTCGCGAGGTTGCGCGGGAGCCATCGCCTACGGCGTAGCGAAGGGCGCCATCCCGCAATTCACGCGCGCCTTGGCGCGGGAGTTGGCGGACCTCAATATTCGGGTGAACTGTGTCTCGCCGGGAATCATCCGGACTCGATTTCAAGATTATTTGACGCCGGAACAGGTTGAGAATAATGTGCGGAACCGCATCCCGCTGCATCGTGAGGGACAGCCTGCCGAAGTGGCGGCAGCCCTGGTTGCGCTAGCCGAGAACGAGTTCATCACGGGGGCGGAACTCCCGGTGGATGGCGGCATGGCGATGCGCATGGTTTGATCCTGGGATGGGCGAAGAGTGGCGTGGAAAGGAACAGTGCGAGTGGAGGCAACGATGAACCGCCGATCATTCTTGGAGAGCACTCTGGCTTTGCCGGCTGTACTGGGAACGTCGTTCGGACAAGGGCAGACCCATCGCCTGCCCAAGACCGACTCTCACTACCGGCAGGTGCAATCTTACATTGAGGACGTGCCGGTAGCCGGGTATCGCTGGGCTTCCGAGCAGGCGTACGAGGCCTTCCGTGACATCAAGTATGGCGTACGAATCCATTGGGGTCTGTATTCCATCAAGGGAGAGCCGAACGAGTCGTGGCCGTTCTTGAGGATGTCTTTCGCCGAGCGGCAACGTTATCAGGAGCTCCATAAGACTTGGAACCCTCAGGGTTTTAACGCCGATGAATGGATGGACCTGTTCGCCGCTTCCGGAATGAAGATGTTCGCCTTCACCACGAAGCATCACGACGGTTTCTCGATGTTCCACACTCGTACGCGAGTGCGGCAGCGGGTGAACTGGACCGCCCCCGGCGGCCCGCGCATGGAAGCCTGCAATGTCGCTTACAGCATCGCCGAAACCCCTTTCCGGCGGGATGTCGTAAAGGAACTGTGCGACGCGGCGCGCAAACGAAACATCAAGATAGACCTCTACTTCTCGCACCCAGACTGGTACGACGCGGATTTCCGGCCCTATTGCTATCACCCGCTTCAAGTGCCTTCTTCAAACGTATTGACCACAGATTTTGAAACCGCCAAAAAGCGCCTCGGAGAGTTAATGATCACCGTTCCGGATCCAACGCCGCAGGAGGTGGACCGCATGGTGGCGCGGCACCGCGCCCAACTCACCGAACTGCTGACTCGGTATGGCAAGATCGACATGTTGTGTTTGGACATGTGGTTCGGTCCGAAGATCTGGCCGAGAATACGGGAGACCATCCTGCATTTGAGGAAGTTGCAGCCGGACGTGATGCTGCGCGCCCGGGGCATCGGCAACTATGGCGACTACTATACTCCCGAAGGTTTCGTGCCTGGACGTGCGGAGAACACGGACATGCCGTGGTTCGTGATCTACCCGCTGGGCACTTCGTTTTCGTACGATCCGGATGCCAAGAATTACAAGGGGGCGGCCTGGATCGTGCACAATCTTATTGACTCGGTTGCGAAGGGCGGCGCGTTCATGGTGGGCATTGGGCCGGATGGAAACGGGCGGTTTCACCCCACTGCCGTCGAGCAGCTCAAAGAAGCAGGTGAATGGCTTAAGGTGAATGGCGCAGCCATCTATGCCACCCGCGGTCGCGGTGCCGAGCACTGGTCTGAAGGCTCCGACATTCGCTTCACGCGGTCGAAGGACAGAAGGACCATCTATGCATTTGCATTGAAGTGGCCCCAAGAGCGACTGCTTCTGAGGACGGTCCGGCCGGTCGAAGGCTCGGTGATCCGGATGTTGGGGGCGAACACGCCGCTGGAATGGAGCCGCCAGGCGGAAGGCGTCGAGGTCCGGATCCCGCCGGGCATGCAGGAGGAATCCCGCCGGCCGTGCCGCCACGCCTGGTGCTTCGAGATTCGCACGGAGGCCGAGTGAAGCCAACCTTGAAACTCGAACCCAAGTCGAACGCGGCGCGGAGCGAGCCAGCACCAATACAATCTCTGTCCGAGCGGGCGTATTACTTCATCCGTGAGCAGATTCTTCGCGGCCGCTATCCATTGGGATCGGTCCTGTCGAGGCGACAACTTGCAAAGGAACTTCGCATGAGTTTTGTGCCCATTTCCGAGGCCTTACAGCACCTGGAGATTGACGGCTTGGTTGAGAGCAGGCCACGCGTGGGTACCCGGGTCCGGATCCCGACGCCGCAAGACGTCCTCGAACGGTATGCGCTTCGCGAGGCTTTGGAGACCCAGGCGGCCCGGTTGTGTGTAGAGAACGCGGACAGCTCGGAGAGGGAAGAACTGCGGAGGATGGGCCAGCAGTTGGATCAGCTGTATGCTTCGACTGCCAACTCCGACGAAGAATATCTCTTCTTCGTCCACACGTACCATATGAAGTTTCATCTGTGCATTGCTGAGATCGGGAAGAATGCGTTATTGCGGGACGCCATCGAGCGGGAACAAGTCCTGGTTTTCAACTGGCTCTTCGATACGGCGGCACAGAGGCGCAGTTTGCCTCCAGGATTTCATTCCGCACTCGCCGAAGCGCTTACCGGCGATTCCGTTGAAGCGGCAGATCAAGCCATGCGAGAACACATTCGCTACGGGCGGCAACAGGTGCTGGAGGCTTTACAGCTTCTCTCCTGCGACAATGGCTGGCGTATGCCGCGGTCGTCGGCGGCCCGCCGCTCTGCGTCTGGCGCGTAGACCGGAGTCAAGAGGCACCGAGTGAACGTCAATCCCACGTCTTTGCCGGCCGCCCCGCCAGTTCCGGCGCACGATACGCCCCGGCCGGGGCTAACGAGCCGGCGCTGGGTCATGATCGCACCGGTATTCCTGGCGACCGTTATCAATTATCTCGACCGTCAGACCCTGTCGGTCGCGGCGCCCATCATCACTGAGCAGTTCCGAATGACGAACGTGGACTACTCGCGTGTGGTGTTCGCCTTTATGCTGGCCTACACCATCATGAACGGCATATCCGGTCCGCTGGTCGACCGCCTGGGGACGAAGCTCGGTTACGCCCTCTGCGTGGCCTGGTGGAGCATTGCCGCCATGCTGCACTCGCTGGCAAGGGGTGCCTTCAGTCTTGGCATGTTGCGCTTCCTTCTGGGTATGGGAGAAGCGGGGAACTGGCCGGCCGGTGTCAAGGTGGTCGCTGAGTGGTTTCCACCCAAAGAGCGGGCGCTGGCATCGGGCATCTTCAACAGCGGGTCCTCAATTGGCGCTGTGGTGGCTCCGCCGCTTGTCGCCTGGATCATCCTGCATTCCGGGTGGCGGAGCGCATTCTTGATCGTGGGAGGCAGCGGACTCATCTGGCTGCTGCTATGGATCTTGATTTACTACACTCCGGCAAGCGCCAGGGCGGAGGCCACGGTGCCACCGGTCTCCGCGTGGAAGCTATTGCGAACGCGCTGGGTGATCACATTCACCATATCTAAGATCTTCAGTGATCCGGCCTGGTATTTTTACGTCTTTTGGTTCCCGCAGTATCTCAAGAGCGCCCGTGGCTTTGACTTAGCCGCGATCGGCAAATTCGCATGGATCCCGTTCTTGACAGCGGACGCAGGCAACCTGATTGGAGGGGCGTGCGCATCCATGCTGTTGAGTTTGGGGATCCCGGTCGGGAAGGTTCGCAAGATGTGCGTTTTGTTGTTTGCCGTGCTGATGACCGCAGCGATTCCGGCCGTTTTCGCATCTAGCGCCGTCGTTTCCATCGCACTGATTTCGACGGCGACGCTTGGGTATACGGGAGCCCTCGCCAATATGTTGGCCATGCCGGCCGACCGCTTCGCGAAGAATACAGTCGGGTCAGTGTGGGGGATCGCCAGCATGGGGGCCGGCTTCGGCGGGATGGTATTCAGCCTCGTCACGGGATGGATTGTCGACCATTACTCTTATGTGCCCGCCTTTGTGTTGTTCGGGATACTGCCGTTGATCGCCGCTGGAATCGTGTGGTCGTTGCCGGAGTCTTCCTCGCCCGGTGCGGACGGCCGCGGGCGTGACCTAGAGGGGTCCAAGACGGATAAGTGACGTGAACGAGGTCATGGCGCCTTTTGTCGCTCGGTGCGGCGTTCCCAGAAGTCCTGGAAAAGGCCGCTGAGTTTGGAGCAGCGCAAGGCCAGGATGGGATTCGCGCCGCGCGGGGTCCAGCGCATCGCGGAGCGTTTCAGCCGGGCGCCGACCACGCCTTTGCAGGCGGCTTCCACCACGCCCGAACCGGTGCATAGGCCCTGGGCTTCGAATTGGGGATAGCGCATTCGTTCCCGATTGCGGCGCAGGTACTGGAAGCATTTACGGGCCTCGTTGTGGCGGTCGGCGTGGCGGCGAACGGCGCGGAGCAGATCCGCAAAGCGGCCGCTGTCGAGCTCGTGGTGGCGGCGCTGGGCCCAGAGCTGGGCTACAGCGGGGTCGGAGTACAGCTGTTTGGCCAGCTCGCTGAGATGTTGCTGGACGTGGAACCTGTCTACGATCTGGATGGCGCGGGGGAACAACTCCTGGGCGATGCTCCAGATCCAGGGGGGCGCCGTCGCCGAGAACCACGGTCCGATCGGCCGCCGTGAATCGCCGGCGGGTGGCTTCGCGGAGCACCCGCCGGGTAAACGCCGATGGTGCCTTGTCCGTGTCGAGCGTGGCGGCGCTTTCCAGCGCCGCGGTGTAGGTCACCGAACCCTCATCGCCGATGGGCCGGTTCTTCGGGTCGCGGCTTTCTGCACTCCAAATGGTGCACAGCTTGACTTCGCGAGTTTTGGCGCTCCCGTCCGGTTGTTTGCCGGAGCGCCCCTGCAACGCGGAAGCGCGCATGGGAATCCCGGCGCCGTCCAAGCCCAGGTATAGGGTAGGGGCCGGGGCAACTCGGCCGCGGCTTTGAGGTCCTGTTTTTCATCCTGCTCGATTTCATGGCCCAGGGCCTCTGCCGCGCGCTCGACGTGTTTTGCATCGACCTCGACGCCAGCCAGTTCTCGAAGCAGCTGGCTGCCCTCCTCGAAACTGGTGACCGCCCCCACCGCCGCGACCATGCGGGTGACCGCCGGCGACAAGGAGGTGTCCTGCAAACCCAGTTGCCGGTCGCGCGGGCAGAAGCCGTAGCCGCAGGCCGCGCAGTGAAAATAGGCGTGCTTCAGCTTGAGCGGCCCGAGCATACTCTCAAACGTCTTTGCGCGCCGTCCGGCGTAACGGGCCATCTGTCCGCACGCACAACGAGCCTGACGGGCATCGGCATCGGAGTGATCGGCATTGAGGCGTTGCTCTACCGCTCGGCCGGCCGAATGGAGCGCCTGCTGGCGGACCGCCGTTTCCAGCGCCTGCAGGTCGAGGTCCTCCAGGCTTTGCCGGGCCAACAGTGCCTGGATGTCCCACAGGATCTCAGCGGCGAGTCGCCCGCCGAGCGCGTTTTTTAACCCCGGTCTCGGGAGGCCGCCTCAGTTGTCGGCCGCAGATCTGCTCGGAGACGGCGATCAACTGTCGTAGCAACTCGCGGAGGCAATGATACTCCCGGAGTTGTTCGCGGGTTCGCTCTACGGCGGCTCTGGCGGGAATCACGTGGGTCACGGTCTTGCCCGCAACGGCGTGAGTCAGCGAATACGACGGGCCGTGGCCGGGATCGTCTTCTTTGGCGCAGTGGCAGGAGGGTTTGCCGCGCTTCCGGAAGCAGGCCACCAGAGAGCCGGGGCGCATATCGCCCACGGAAGCGAGCTGGGTCTTCAACTCGTCGCGTTGTCGCAAGAGGGTTTCGAGGTCAGGATCGGTAGGCATGTGTCACCGGACTGCAGTATGCGCTGTCAGATTCACGAACACAACCTAAACCCATCGGGCTCGCTCCCCATCCGTCACTTTTCAGACGTGCGCCCCGCAGTTCGGCTGTTTCGGGAGTTCGGCGGCAGCCGGTGGCTCCGGGACCGGCTAAGGCGGAGCGCGAACGGTGGCGGCCCCCGGATCAGAGGAGGCTCCTATTTTCGCATTCGCAATATTTCCCTTGCTTTTGGTTTGTCTAATGGTATAATTACCATGAGATGTACGGACCCTACGCCCAACCCCGCGGCCCCCAGGCCGGCCGCTTGCGCCAACGCAAGGCGCAACTGCTCCGCCGCTTCGCCATCCCCCAGGACCTGCTGCCCGGTTCGCTTTCCCAGAGTCATCTCCGCTGCGGCAAGCCCACCTGTCACTGCGCCCGCCCCAAGGACCCCGGCCACCCCATCTGGACGTGGACCTTTATGGTTAAGGGCCGCAAGCACACCCAGCACATCCCCAAAGATTGGGTCCCCGAGATCCAACGGCGCCTCCGCGCGGGCCGGGAGTTTCAGGACGCGGTCCGGGAAGTGCTGGCCGCTAACGCCCAGCTGGTAGTGCTGGCCCGGCGCCAGCGTCTTCCCCTGCCGTGAACGGCCCCAGCCCGCGCCGCTTGTGGAGGTACCTCAACGGCCCGCTGCGGCTGGGAACGTTCTTCCGCTCCCCCGGAGACGGGCGCCGGCAGCCTCAGATTGCCGCCCAAGCCCTGTACTCCGCGCTGCTGATGGGCCAGCTGCTGCGCCAATACAGCTTCCACAGCGTCGAGGCCCTGGTGTGCTCGCCCGCCCGCCGGGCTCTGGCGGTCCGCACGTCCTTCGGCGACGACGCCCTGGCCTACTTCACCGAGCGGCTGGATGCCGACTGCACCCGCCGGGCCGCCGCCGGGGTGCTCAGCCGCGCCAAGCGCAACAAGGCCTTCCAGGACAGCGTCTTTATCGGCTTGGCCCTGGATGGCACCAGCAGCAGCCGCTGTCGCCGCCCGCGCTGCCCCTGGTGCCGGCCGTTTCGCAACCAACAAAAGCAGATCGTGGGCTACCGCCACCAACTCACCATGATCAGCGTGGTGGGAACCGGTCTGTCGCTGCCTTTCGATGTCGAGCCCTATGGGCCTGGCGATAGCGAGTACCGCGCGGGACAGCGCCTGTTGCGGCGCGCCGTCCAGAACCTCGGGCCCCGCTTCGCCGACTATGTGGTGGTGGACGGTGAGTTTGCCACCGCTCCCTTTTTGCACACGGCCGACCAGTTGCGCCTGAAGGTCGTGGCGCGGCTGAAGGACAACCTGCCGGAGTTGCTGGCCGCCGCCCAACAGCGCTTCGGCTCGCAACCGCCCCAGCTTTGCTTCGAGGAGGGCCGGGACCGGGTCGAAGTGTGGGACGCCGAGGACTTCGACCCCTGGGAAAGCTTGCAGTGGCAGACCGTCCGAGTGCTGCGGTATCGCCAGTTCAAGCCCAGCGGCGAGGTGATCGAGGCCTACTGGCTCACCAACTTCTCCCCGCGCCGGGTGAGCAGCCGCACCCTGTACCGGATGGCCAAGAGCCGCTGGGAGATCGAAAACCAGGGCTTCAACGAGGCCAAAAACCGGCATGGTCTGGAACACATCTGCCATCACGAAGCCAACAGCTTGTTGGTCCAATGGCTGATCCTGGTGCTGGCCTTGACCCTGGAACGGCTCTACCGGCTGCGCTACCTGCACCGCGGCACGCATCCGGTGGGCACTGCCATGGAGCTGCTTCGCCTGTTTTGGCTCAGTCTGTCGCCGCCCAAAGCACCCGACAGCAGTTAGCCGCCCGGCCCGCCGGTTGCGGTTTCGTTCTTTTCCATCCCGACGTGCACCCGTAATCCCGAGCAGGAAATCCCGTCCCCGAACATGCCCCCACCTGTCTCATCGGACCGAGTTGCCCCCGACAGCCCACCTTTCCCCGCTTCCAGGCCCATCCACGTGCAGAAGTTCCGAAACGACTACCCAAGGCAACGTGACGTAAAGTGTTTTGTGTAAAAGCGAGGAGGGTGTAAGGTTGGTTTTGGAAGCAAAACCACAATCCTTGGAAAGGAAAGGAGCTTACACCCCCATGGCGAAGATAACACCGATTCGAGTGACGGAGCAATTCGAGCACTTCCTGGAGGAGCTCAAGGAGAGCTTCTGGGGAGACCTGTACGGCAAGACCCGCGAGGCGTGGAAGAAGTTTTGGGAGGCGCAGTCGGAGCGGGACAGCTACCTGCGGGCGGGCTGGTACGACCGGGTGGAGGCGGCCGAGCGGCGCGACTACCGCAACGGGTACTACCAACGGGACTTTGTGACGCGGTTTGGGACGATCCGGCTGCGGATCGCGCGGGCTCGGGGGCGGAGTTTTTTGCCGGCCGGGCTGAAGAAGTTTCAGCGCCGGGCCGAGGAGGTGGCGCTGCTGATCCGGGAGGCGTTTCTGCGGGGGATCTCGACCCGGCAAGTGGGGCGGATCGTGGCGACGTGGACCGGCGAGCCGGTCAGCGCGCAGACGGTGTCCAAGCTGACCCGCGAGCTGGATGCGGCCGTCGAGCAGTTTCACCGGGCGCCGCTGAAAGACGAGTGGGTGTACTTGTTCTTGGACGGGGTGAGCCTGCGGGTGCGGCGGCCGGCCGGCCGCCAGCGGGTGCAAATGCTGGTGGCCTACGGAGTACGGGCGGATGGCAGCCGGGAGTTGCTGGCGTTCCAGCGCAGCCGGGGCGAGAGCCAGGCGGCCTGGGAGGGCCTGTTGCAGAATCTGTATGAGCGGGGCTTAAAGGGCAACCATCTGGCGCTGATCATCACCGACGGCTGTCCGGGACTGGCGGCGGCGATCCAGGTGGTCTACCCGCGGGTGCTGCACCAGCGCTGCTGGGTGCACAAGATGCGGAACATCCTGGAGAAGGTGCGCAAACGGGACCGGGAGGCGGTCAAGGCGGACGCGCAGGCCATCGATCAGGCGCCCAACCTGGCCGAGGCCCGCCAGGCGTTCCAAGCCTTTGCCCAGCGCTGGCGGGCGGACTACCCGCGGGTGGTGCGGCAGTTGGAACGGGATCTGCCGGAGTTGCTGAGCTTTCTGAGCTTCCCGCCCGCGTTGCGGCGGCAGCTGCGGACGACGAATTTGATCGAAAGGGTTTTCGTGGAGGTCCGGCGGCGGACCCGGCCGATGGTTTGTTTTGTGAACGTGGACAGCGTGGACCGGATCATCTATTCGATCTTTCACCGGTTCAATTTGGAATGGCGCAACCGCACCCTCCGGATTTTTACACAAGCCGCTTGACATCACCCGGTGAGAAAAGATCCTGTTGCACCTCGACAAAAATGTCCCCATGTAAACTCAATAGAAATGTCCCCTAGTCTGGGACCTCCCCCGGGAGGGGAGGTCAGATTGGGAAGGACGGCGTTGAGTCGAGAAGAGCTGAGGCGGGTGGAAGTGATGAGCCG
>Ga0315298_1003706_pt1 | contig 23849 bp, 19 predicted proteins | sample WHS_1_MG_FD_203077 | JGI IMG/M metagenome (GOLD analysis project Ga0315298, IMG submission 203077) | Extremophilic microbial mat communities from Washburn Hot Springs, YNP, Wyoming, USA - WHS_1_MG | ecosystem: Environmental > Aquatic > Thermal springs > Hot (42-90C) | place: USA: Wyoming...
GCTCTTGGCCGCGGCTGCCTCGGTGCTGCTGGGGATGGTATCGTTCGCCCTACCCCACACCCCGCCCAGCAAGTCGGAGAACCCACTGGCCTTCTTGGAGGCCCTGAGACTCTTCGGTGACCGCAACTTCGCCGTCTTCATGGCCATCTCATTCGTGGTGGTCACCGAGTTGCAGTTCTACTATGTGCTTACTGCGCCGTTCCTGCAGTACATCGGCGTAAGCAGTAAGGCGCTGCCGGCCACCATGACCATAGCCCAGTGGGCCGAGATCATCGGCATGGCGATCCTGCTGCCGCTGCTACTACCCAGGCTGGGGATACGCAAGTGCCTGGCGCTGGGGGTGATCGCCTGGCCGCTGCGCTATGCCATTTTCGCTCTGGGCAAGCCCGTAGGCCTGGTGGTGGCCTCCCTGTCGCTGCATGGCTTCGGCTACGCCTTCTTCTTCGTGGTGGGCCAAGTGTACGTGAACTCGGTTGCCAGCAGCGACATCCGGGCCTCGGCACAGAGCCTGCTTACCCTGGTCACCCTGGGGCTGGGCAATTTTCTGGGCGCCCTGTTTGCGGGCTGGGTGCAGGACCTGTTCACCAAGGGGAGCGTCATCAACTATACGGCCGTCTTCCTGGTGCCCTGCGCGCTGACCGTGCTCTGTGCGCTGGCCTTCCTGGCCTTTTTCCGAGACACCAAGCCTGAGGCCGTCTCGGCCCAGGCTGCGGGCTGATAGTTCTCTGGCAGGGGGTAACAATGGCAGACAAGGTAACCCGTCGCGAGTTCATGGGAAAGGCGGCCGCCGGGCTGGCGGGCCTGGGCATCCCCTACCTGGTACCGGGCCGGGCGCTGGGGGCCGAGGACAAGGTGGCGGCCAACGAGCGCATCACCATCGGCCAGATCGGGGTAGGCGGCATGGGCAACGCCCACACGGGGGCGCTGCTGGGCAATCCCCGGGTGGAGATTGCCGCAGTGGCGGACGTCTATGAGCCGCACCGCCTCTCCACCCAGAAGCGCATCGGGGGCAACTGCGCCGCCTACAGCGACTTTCGCAAGTTGCTGGAGCGCAAGGACATCGACGCGGTGGTGATCGCCACCCCGGACCACTGGCACGCCCTGGCCACCATCTACGCCTGTGAGGCAGGCAAGGATGTGTATTGCGAGAAGCCCTTCTCGCTGACCATCGAGGACGGGCGGGCGATGGTGCGGGCGGTGCAGCGTAATGGCCGCATCTTCCAGGTGGGCAGCCAGCAGCGCTCGGACGACAACTTTCGCCTGGCCTGCGAACTCGTGCGCAGCGGCAAGATCGGCAAACTCAAGATGACCCGGGTAGGGATCGGGGGCGGCCCCTCCTGTGACTACGAGCCCAATGTGGACCCGCCCCCCACGCTGGACTGGGACATGTGGCTGGGTCCAGCGCCGTGGGTGCCCTACACCCCCAAGCGATGCATCTACAACTTCCGCTGGTTCTACGACTACTCGGGCGGGATGATGACCGACTGGGGCCACCATCACAACGACATCGCGCAGTGGGGCATGGGCACGGAGTTGACCGGCCCGGTGTACATCGAGGGGAAGGCCACCTTCCCGACCAGCGGACTGTATGATACTGCGACCAACTTCGATGTGACCTACCGCTATGCGGACGGCAACGTACTCAACACCTCTAACCGCAACCGGCATGGGATCACTTTCACTGGCACTGACGGCTGGGTCTATGTAGACCGGGGGATTATCGAAGCCGACCCGCCGGAGTTACTCACCGAGGAGTTGGGCCCGGCAGACGTGCACCTATACCGGAGCCCCGGCCACCATGATAACTGGCTCGACTGCATCAAGACGCGCAAGAAGACGATCTGCCACGAGGAGATCGGCTTCCGGTCGGTGAGCGTGTGCCACCTGGGCAATATCGCGATGCGCTTGGGACGCCCGCTGCACTGGGATCCGGTAAACGAGCGTTTCATCGGCGACGAAGAGGCCAACCGCTGGCTAAGCCGGCCCTATCGGGCCCCGTGGCACCTGTAGGAGGGAGGGGCGATGACCACCATGCATACTGTTGATCGGCAAGGAGCCTGCACCATGACCCGACTGGTCGCCATCCTCCTGCTTGTGGCGCTGTGCGCCGGAGCCCTGTTGGCTGCAGAGGTGCCGGCGCTCATGGAGCAACTGAAGTCGGATGATGCCGACACCCGCTGGGCTGCGGTGGAGGGCCTGGCCCAGGCGGGCCCGGCCGCGATCGAGCCCATTTTCGACCTGCTCTCGGCGGGCGACCGGTATTACCTGCCCGCGCAGGTGGCCTTGCGCCAGGTTGTTTCCCGGGCCGGCCGGCCGGGAGCCGACGCCGAGCGCACGGCGGTAGCGGCGGCCATTCTCACGCAGATGCGGCCCGACCGCTCGGCGGTAGCCAAGCGTTTTGGGCTGGAGATGCTCTCGCAGATTGCCGGCGAGGCCAACGCCCCTGCCCTGGGGCGGCTGCTATTCGACCCCGAAGTGGGGGAGATGGCACGCTGGGCACTGGTGCGCATGCCGGGCCAGGCGGCCACCGACGCCTTGGTCCAAGGTCTGCATGAGGCTGCCAGCAGCGACCGGCGGGTAGCCATGCTCGGGGCACTGGGCGCGCGCAAGAGCGCCGGCACGGTCTCGACGATAGCACTCTACCTGGACCGTGATTATTATGATGAGCCGGTACGCCTGGCCGCGCTGCAGGCATTAGCGCGCATCCCGAGCGCGGAGGCGGCCGCGGCGCTCGCCGCCCGCCTGGGCAAGGGCACTGCGGCCGAGCAGGCAGAGGCCCGGCGCTCGTACCTGCAGTCGGCGGAGACCCTCGCCCTGGCCGGCCGGGGGAGAGAGGCGCTGGCGGTCTGCCGGAAGATGCTGGCACTCGACCCCAGCGAACAGGAAGCATGCCGGGTGATGTCGGTCCTGGGCCAGTCGGGCGACGGGGAAGCCATCGCTTTGCTCTGCAACAACCTGGCCAGCCGGAATGACATTATCCGGGGGGCAGCGCGCAATGCCCTGGTGGCCGCCCGGGGGAACGCCGGCAGCGTGATTGCGGCCAGGCTCAAGAACGCCGACCCGGGGCTGGCAGTGACCCTGGCCTGGATTCTGGGCGAGCGGCGGGAGCGGGGTGATAGCGTGGCGGCCCTGGTCGCGGCGATGGCGGGAGGCAGTGAGGCCTTCCAGGCGGCGGCCTGCCAGGCGCTGGGGAAGATCGGGGATCCCGGGGCCGCCAGCACGCTGTTGGCCGCGCTTTCGGACCCCCGGGAGAGCATCCAGGAGGCCGCGGAGGCGGCCCTGGCTCGTCTGCCGGGACCGGGGGTGACCGCGCAGATAATCACCGCGCTCCAGCGGCCGGCCACCGGCGAGTTCAGAGCGGCGTTGGTGCGCAGTCTGGGCTATCGGACGGATAAGGAGGCGGCGCCGGTGCTGGTCAGCCTGGCCGAGGACAAGGAGCCGGCAGTGCGCGCTACGGCCATCACCGCGCTGGCCGGCCGGCACGAGCGGGCCGCCTATGAGGAACTTTACCTGGCCAAGGCTCGGGACGGCGACGACGGGGTGGCCGCGGCGGCGCTACAGGCGCTCACCCGCATGAAGAGCGAGAAGGCGGAGCCGCTATTCGTGGAGATGGCGAAGTCGGGCGGGGAATCCGCCAAGTCGGCGGCGCTCTACGGTTACCTGGTGCTGGCTGACAAGCGCAAGGCGGCAGACAAGCCGGCCGCGCTGGCCATGTTCAAGGAGGCACTGACGCTGGCCGGCGACGATGACAACAATCAGCGGCTGGCGCTGGCGGGGATGGCCGACCTGGCCGACGCCTCGTGCCTGCCCCTGGTAGCCCCATGCCTGGAGAAGGAGGGCACCCGGCAGGCGGCGGCGCCGGTGCTGATGCCCATCGCCGCGGACCTGATGAAGGCCGGGGACAAGCAGCAGGCCATCGATCTCTACCAGAAGGTGATCGCGGCCAGTGGCAACCCGCGCATCCTGCAGGACGCGGCGCGGGCGCTCCGCGAACTGGGGGTGGAGGTGGACCTCGCGGGTCAGGCGGGTTTCATCACCCATTGGTGGGTGGCCGGGCCCTTCCAGGGGCGCTCCAGGTGGAGCAAGGAAGACGCCTTTGACGTGAGCAAGCCGATAGACGTGGGCACGCCCATCGCCCTTGAGGGCAAGCAGTTTGCCTGGAAGCCCGTGCTGGTGGAGGACCCCTCGGGCGGGCTCGATTTTCGCCAGGCGGTGGCCCAAGCAGACGAGGTGGCGGCCTACGCCTACGCCGAGGTGACCAGCGCCGCGGCCCAGGAGGTGATCCTCTCCATGGGCAGCGACGACGGGATCGTGGTCTGGGTCAACGGTAAGAAGGTGCATACAAACTTGACCGAACGCGGCTACGCCCCGGATCAAGACCGGGCCACCGTAACTCTGAAGCCCGGGGCCAACCAGATTTTGATGAAGGTCATCAATGGCGGCGCAGACTGGATGGGCGGCATCCGCATTGTGAATGTGGATGGCGAGCCGGTCCGGCTGGAGCAGCGCAAGCAGTAGCGGCTTGGGGGAGAACCAGGCAGGAAGCGGGGCGCCGGCAACGGCGCCCCGCTTGGGTTTGAGACAGTGTCAGCGCTTGCCCACCCGCAGGGCCACGGCCGCGCAGACTAACTCGGCGGCGGTGATCCAGATACGGGAGAGCAGGGCCACGGGCAGGGCCAGGGAGGAAGGCAGGGGGCCGGTGATGAGCGCCGCCAGCACCCCCTCGCGCACCCCCAAGCCGCTGGGGGTGACCACGGCGGCCATGCCGGCCACCAGGGCGGCCGGGTAGGAGAGCGCGAGGGCGAGCCACCCCTTCCCGGGCGTGCCTGCCACCGCCACGGTGAAGAGCAAGAAGCCTATCCCGAGCAGGCCCCAGGCAGCCAGCACCGTGCCCACCATGCCCAGGTAGGCGCGGGGGAAGCGGTCGGCCATTTGGGCTGGCCCCTCCCCCTCTCCCCCCGGCAGACTTGTCCCGAGCGAAGCCGAGGGAGGGCTGGGGTGAGGGGGTTCCCCCGCGGCCGGACCCATCCCTCCCTGCCGGAACCAGCGATAGGCGGCCAGGGCCCCCTCGGGGGTGATGCGCGCCCGGAGCATGGCCACGATGCGGGCGGCCAGGCGCATCACCGCCAGCGGGCTGACCAGCAGGGCCAATGAGACCACCGCCGCGAGCACGGCCCCAGGCCAGCCCGCGGCGGGTATCACCAGCCGCAAGGCGAGGAAGGGCACGGCGGCGACCACGAGCAGCGCCAGTTCCACGGCCATGGACATCAGGGCGCGGCCCATGGGAATGCCGCACTCCCGGCACAGGTAGGCCCGGCCGGCGGCGTACCAGACCTTGCCGGGGAGGTAGCGGCCGATCTCCGACACCGCCCAGGTGTGAAAGGCCGCCCCATAGCCCAGCCGGCAGCCGAAGGCGGCCAGCACCTGCTGCCAGAGGCGCGCCCGCAGGAGGAACCAGCCAGCCGCCGCCAGCAGCGAGAGGGCGAGCAGGGGCAGGTTGACCTGCCAGCGGTGCTGGGAGATGGCCCCCCACTGCCGCCACAGCCCCCAGCCGATCCAGGCGAAGGCCAGGGCTACTACCAGGGTGCCGACGAGGTTCAGCAGGGGCAGACGGCGGGGGGTGGCGCTCATTCCAGCCGCTCCGCGATAGGGGGCGGGGCGGCCCGGGCGGAGCGGCGGCGGTGGCGCAGGCCGAGCCCGCCTGCCGCAAAGAACACGGCTCCCCCGGCTGCTACCAGCGCACTCAGCAGATATGCCCACGCCTGCATAGCCCACCATCCTGAGGGATCTGCAACCGCTCGCAGGGCCCACACCGCACCGGCCCCCATGAGCACCAGCCCGGCGAGGCCGATCATCGCCACTCCCCAGGAAGGTATGGCAGCATCCGCACCGGCCCACACCGCCAACAGGTCCACGAACCCCCGCACCGCCCGCCCCCAGCCGTACTTGGAGCGGCCCTGGGTGCGGGGGCGGTGATGGACCGGAATCTCACCGATACGAGCGCCCTGGGCCGCCGCCAGCACCGGGAGCAGGCGGTGCATGTCGCCGTAGAGGCGCAGGCCCTTGGCCACCTCGGCGCGCCAGGCCTTGAAGCCGCAGTTCACGTCGTGCAGGGGCACGCCGGTCAACCGGCGTACGGCCCAGTTGAAGAGGCGGGAGGCGGCGACCTTGGCGCCGGGGTCCCGGCGTTCCACCTTCCAACCCGAGACTACGCCGTACCCCTGCTCCAGCGCCTCCAGGAAGCGGGGGATCTCGGCTGGATCATCCTGGCCGTCACTGTCCATGGTAATGATGATCTCCCCCCTGGCCTCGGCGAAGCCGGCGGCCAGGGCCGCAGTCTTGCCCCGGTGGCCCCCCAGGCGGAGAACGCGCAGATGCCCGGGGTCCTTGGCATGCAACTGCCGCAGCGTGTCAAAGGAGCCGTCGTTGCTGCCGTCGTCCACGAAAAGGGCCTCCCAGCGCAGGCCGGTGCTCTCGGCCGCTCGGGCGATCTCACCGTAGAGCGGGGCCAGGGCCGGGGCCTCGTTGTACACGGGCAGCAGGATGGTGAGGCGGGGCGCGCTCATGGCCCCTCCCCCACCCGGAAGACCCGGAACACCTCAAGCACGGGATCCCGGGTGAAGGCGAAGGGCACCTGCAGGCCGCCCAGCGAGTAAAAGCCGGCGTGGCGGGCGCCGTCCATGGTACGCAGGGGCAGGCGGGTACGGTAGGCCCGCACAGTCACGGGCTGCAGCAGCGGCTCCCATGCCGCCGGCAGGGCGCTCTGGTGCACGCGGTCGGGCAGGATGACCAGGCTGCCGGCTGGCGGCACGGGATCGTCAATGGAGATCAGGTGGAAGCCCTGCCGGGAGGCATACTCCTGCCAGCCCCAGTGCCCGGCGAACCAGACCTGCTGGCCCCGGTAGCGACGACCAGCCTCTGCGGCATAGCGGCGGTAGGCGTCGGCATACTGGCAGTCGGCGATGCCCGAGGCAAAGGCCAGCCCCCCCTGGGCGAGCACCAGGGCGCCGGCCAGGCCCGCCAGCCAGCGCCCGGGGTGGGCGGCCAATTGCCCCCCTGCCAACAGGGCAAGCGGCACCAGGGCGGGGAGGAAATGGCGGATGGCCTGGAAGGGCACGCAGAAGACGGAGAAGGCGAGCAGGGAGAGGGCCCAGGCGAGGAGGAAGGCGGAATCGGAGGGAGAGGGACCCAAGAATTGAGACTTGAGATTTGAAATGCGGGAGGGTAGCCCGGCACAGACGACGACCAGCAAGGCGGCACCCAGAGCGCTCCAGAGGGTGAACTGCCAGCCAGGCGACTGGTGGAAGTACCAGCCGGCACCAAGTGGCACCAGCACGCCGGCGGCGAGGGCCATCAGCACCACCCACCAGCGGCGGGCCGCGGTTTGGGCGGCCAGGAGGGCGGGGGCGATGAGCAGGGAGGCACCCAGGGCGGGCCACAGCGGCCAGAAGCGCTTGAGCCAGGAGGCGGGATCGCCCTGGGTCTGCCAGAGCATAGCCAGGTGAACCTGGTGGGCGGTGGCCAGGTTCTCCAGGCACCAGAGGCCGAGCACCACCGCCGCGGGCAGCAGGGACCAGGCAAGCCGCCATTCCCGGCGCAGGCCCAGGTAGGCGACGGCAGGGACGATCAGCGCCGCGGCCGAGTACTTGGTGAGCATGGCCAGGCCCGCGGCCAGCGACCCGGCAAACAGCAGCCCGGCATGCCGGCGATCCACGCCGGTGACGAAGAGGGCCAGGGCGGCAGCGGAAAGGGCGGCCGCGGGCACGTCGCGCATCAGGTTGCCCGATACCACCACCGCGGGCGAGAGCATTACCAGCAGCAGCGGCCAGGCGGATCCCCCGGCAAAGCGCCAGGAGAGCGAGACCACGGACAGGGCCAGGATCAGCGGGAAGATGAGCATGGCCGCGTGCAGGGGCACCTCGCGCTCGCCGAAAGCGCCCAGGAACGGCGCCAGGTAGTAGGAGACCAGGGGCGGGTTGGTGGTGACGGTGAAGAGAGCGTCGGGCTCGCCGCCCCAGTTGAGGTGGCCGGCGAAGGGGCGCCAGGGGTCCACCCGCACCTGGCGGGCGACGGCGAGCACGACCGGGTCGTCAACGTGGAACGGCTTGTCCAGGAAGGGCAGGCCTACGGCCAGCGCGAGCAGCACGGCCCAGACCCATCCCCGGCGGCTCTTGCTGGCCATTGGCCCTCCCTGAGGACTCCAAGAGTGGAACGTGCCGGCCAGCGGATATCCCCCTCACCCCCACCCTCTCCCTCCAGGGAGAGGGGGTCGGGCAGGCGTACCCGCGCTCCGGCACTACCGGCTTTCCCTGCCCCCCGACGCCTCAAACCTGCACGCAGACCTGCTTGCGGGCGGCCTGGTAGGCAGCATCGGAGATACGGGCTGCCCACAGCCCGTCCTCGCCGCTAACCAGGGGCTGCCGGATGCCCAGCACGCAATCGAGCATGTGGCGGGCCTGGAGTACAAAGCGGTCGGGCCCGGTCATGGGCACCTGCTGCCATTCCGGCATCTCCCGGGTCCGGTAGCGAGCGCCCGGCTCGCTGTAGTTGTAGAAGGCAGTGCCTTCGGAGCCGTAGACCTCGATGGTGGACTCCGAAACTGGCGAGGACCAGCAGGCCTCGATGCTGCCGATGGCACCCTCGGCGGTCTGCAGCAAGAGCAGGCTGGAATCCTCCACCGCGATCGCCTGGACCATGGTAGCGATGCAGGCGGCAACACTTGTGGGGTCGCCCACCAGGTAGCGGAAGAGATCGATGGAGTGGATGGAGGTGTCTATGATGGCACCGCCGCCGGCCAGGTCGGGGTCGCTGAACCACTTACCCTCCATGGGGATCCAGCCCGCGAACCGGTTGCGGAACTGCAGCACGCGGCCGATCTTGCCGGCCTGGATCCACTCCCGCATCTGCGTCACCGGCTGGTGGAAGCGGTGGCAAAAAGCGGTGACCAGCAGGCGACCGGCCTGGCCTGCAGCCTCCACCATCTGCTGCGCCTCGGTGGCCGTGCGCGCCAACGGCTTCTCGCAAAGCACGTGACAGCCGGCCTGCAGCGCCTGCCTGGCGGCCGGCAGGTGCCCCGCGGGCGGGGTGCACACGCTGACCAGGTCCAGGCGCTGCTCAATGAGCATGCGCTCAAGGTCACCGTAGGGCTGCGCGCCGGTCCTGGCGGCGAGCGCCTCGGCCCGGCTGCGCGCACTATCGGTAACTGCAACGATCTGCGCCCGGGGGTCGGCCTGCCAGGCGCCGGCATGGACGCTGCCCATGCCCCCGCAGCCGATGATGCCGATGCGTACCTGCTCTGCCATGCTCGCGTCCCTCCGGGTGAGTTGAGGGAGGGTTCAGCATGGGCGGCGGTAGTTCCTCTCGATACCGGGTACTGGATGCTGGGGGACACCTCACCCCCCGCCCCCGCTCTCCGCCAACGGAGATGGGGAGTAGGAGGGAGGAAGCCCCCCGCGTTCTCCCGGGGGGAGAGGGGGCAGCCATTCGCCTATCCGCCCGTCTGCCTACCGGGGCCAGCGCTCCTTCAGGCCGGGGAGGGCCGGGAACGGGGCATGGGGCTCGGTCTGATACCAGTAGGCGACCGAGGCGATGTCGTCCTCGAGCGGCTGGAACTTGCCGTTGGGCCACCAGCCCAGGGCCTGGATGGAAACCCGGCTCAGTTCCTGACGGAAGCGGATGGGGTCCAAAATGTGCCAGCGGTAGAGCGCGTGCTTGGGCACCAGGCCGGGCTCGCGCTGCCAGAGGGGATAGCCCAGGAAGGGTCCGGTAAAGGTGTCGCCAAAGCCCCAGGCGCCGCCGAAGTAATCCTCGGTGCCGGTGCCGCAGATGGTGGGGAACTCGCCGTCGCCATCGAGGAAGAACTTGATCTCTCCCTCTCCCCACCAGCCGTTGGCCAGTTGCGTCCAGGCCAGGAAGGTGCCCACATAGTGCCCCTGGCCGCGCACGCCCTCCAGGATGACGTGCTCCGGCGCCAGGCGGGGGGTAACGGACCGCCGCCACTGGGCGTGCAGGCAGGCTGCGCTCTCGGGCACGGGTGCCAGGCCGTAGGTGATCTGGTAGAAGAAGCCGCCGATGGCTTCCCAGCGCTGGTTCTCGACGGTGATGCGGCAGTGCGTGCGGAAGGGCATGGGCCAGTAGCAATTCATGCCGCCGGAGGGGTTCACGGCCACCGGGAGGGAGACCACGTTGTAGCGGAGGGCGTGGCCGAGGGCGAAGAAATCGCCGAGGGGAGTCTCGATGGAAGGGGTCTCCTCGCGGTCCCAGTAGCAGCGGAGCACGCAATCACGCAGGGCCCTGGGGTCAACTGTGATCCAGACGTGCTGGATTACGCCAGGGCCTTCGATATCCGCCAGGGTGGTGGTGGTACCGGGCTCCAGGGTGAGGCAGGGGCGGACCTTCCAGCCGCGCCCCAGGTCGCCGGCGGGCTCCCCCGGGGCGGGGGTAGCCTGGGCGCCCGCGCCGCGCGCGCCGGTGGGGTTTTCGGCGGAGATGGAGCGGGTCTCGCCGGCCTGGAGCAGGGGTAGAGCGCCCAGGCCCAGGTTGAATCCCAGGTTGTTGAACACGGTCAGCCTCCTTTGCGGGTGTCGCGTTGCCGGGCGGATGGGGCGCGCCCGGCACTTGACGGGCTCCCGGCGACCTCTTAGGTTCAATACGGCGGGGTGGATTTCCCCTGCCCGGCAAGCATCTGCCCGGAACATGGCAGGAGCGGGGGCGGTCGAAGATGGTAGCCGTTCCTGGAAACCGCTTGACAGGATAGCGCATGTGGCATACACTCGCGTGGAGGGTCCTCCAGTCGCAGCCATGCTGCGCTGGTGTCCGATGGCGAGACGGCAATAGTTGCACCAGGAACGGCAGCCTGGCCACCCCGTGGCCTTGCAGCAGCAGTCCCCCCCGCGGGGGCGATCATAGCAAGGGCAGATGGGAAACTCGGACACCATTTGCCCGGAAAGGTCGCAGTATGCGGTACCATATTCTCTTGGTGGTAGGCGCCTTGCTGGCTCTGGCCAGTGGGGCCTATGCCTACCCCACGCTGACCGGTCCCACCGGCGGCGCGGTCTTGCCAGATGCCGACGTTGCTGGCCTGGGCCAGCTGAACGTGGCAGCGGACTGGGTGAACGAGGACACCTTCCTGGGCGTCTCTGGCCTGGATGTGGACCCAGCCTTCCCGGTGCGGGCCACCTTCGGCGTGGCGCCCGGCTGGGAGGTGGGGGCCGCCTACACCTTCCAGAACGTGCCCAACGCCAGCGGTAACCTGGATGGCTGGGGTGTTAACGCCAAGTACCAGCTCAAGTATGCGCTGGCAGGCGCGAACCTCGCCATCGGTGCCCAGTACCAGGACCTGAATGACCTCGACCTGCAGGCCACGAACATCTACCTGGTGGGCACCAAGCGCTTCACCGCAGCCAGTGAGCGCGGCCCGGGCGTGACGGCTTCCCTGGGCCTCAACTTCGTGGACGCTGACTTGGCCAGCGTCAGCGACAGCAGTTTCCGTCCCTACCTGATGGCGACCCTGGACTTCACCAACAAGGCGAGCGTGGTGGCGGAGTACCGCTTCAAGGACTCCGACTTTGACAACAAGGCCCTTTCTGCCCTGACCGTGCGCTACCCCTTCAGCCCCGCGCTGACCGGGCAAATCGGCGTCACCAACTCCTTCCGCGGGATATTCGGCGGTGAGGACCACAACGTGTTCGCCGGTATCAACTACAGTTGGGGTGGGATGACCACCACCGAGGACGAGGGCTACTAAGAGAACCGGCCGGCAGCACCTGCTGCCTGCTAACGTGCGACAGGGGCCCCGGGTGTACCCGGGGCCCTTGCTTTTCTTGAGTATAGGGTCTGGGGTTGGGAAGGGGCACAGCGAGGGACCAGTCGGAGGTCGCCCTGCGGGCGCGAGATTCTTCGCTGCGCTCAGAGTGACCGGCGGGCGGCCTGGGGGTCGGGCGGCTCGCGCAGGAGTAAGAAACCCAGGCCCAGCAGGACACCGAGCACCCCGCCCCAGAGCATGATGGCGCGCATGCCGATCAGCCGCTCCAGGGCAGCCAGTGCGACCATGGTGATGGCGGCGCAAAAGCCGGCCAGCACCTTATGCACGGAGAAGGCGGCGGTCTGGCTGCTCTTGCCCGCGGCACGGCTCACCCACATGCTTGAGGGCGCATTCAACACCTGTCCCAGTGGGGCAAAGAGCACGAATGCGCCGGCCGACAGCCATACTGCGTCGCTGGCCCCCATGAGCAGCGAGCACAGCCCCGAGCCGCATCCCAGCCAGACGTGCAGGCGGCGCAAGGATACCCGGTCCAGGATCAGCCCAGCGGCGGCGGTGGCCCCCAGGGCGGCGGCGCCCGCCAGCGCACTGAGCGTGCCGTACTGCTGGTCGGCGAGGCCCAGTTCCCGGGTAAAGCGGATGGCGGCAAAGGTGCCCACTCCGGCCAATGCGTTCAGCCAGAGTTGCGATAGCCAGATATAGCTCATAAGCTGCCGCTCGCCGAGCGCCACCCGGTACCCCTGCCATAGCCGGCGCACCTCCGCCCGCCAGCCTCCCAGGGGTGCGGGGATGGGCTCCCCCGGGTACAGCATGAGCACGGCCGCCGCGATCACCAGCACCGCCGCCAGCACCAGGAAGACCGGAGGATAACCCCGCCACACCCCCGCCAACCGGGTGACCGCTACCGGCGCCCCGATGCCGGCGGCAGCGCCGATGCTGCGGTAGACGGTGTTGGCAAGCCCCTGCCGGCGGTCTGAGATTTGCTGAGTGAGCGTGTTCAGGTTGACGTAGGCGGTGCTTACCAATCCCCCGTAGATGGGCATCACCAGCCAGACGGTGCGCGCGGGGCCCAGGCTGAGCAGGGTCAGGATGGCCGCCACCCCCAGCATGGAGATTGCCCCCAGCAACCGCTGCCCAAAGCGGTCAGAGAGGGCGCCGAGCACGATCACTCCGAAGAGCATCCCGAGCGTGCGGAGCGAGCGCAGGTGAGCCCAATCGGCGGCGTCGCAGCCCAGGGCACCGGTGGTCCATAGCGGCAGCATCACGTCCATGCCCACGGCGAACACGGAGAACAGCAGGGCGGACGCCGCGATCACGGTCATGCGCCGGCGCGCCCGGGTGGCCATCAGGGGGGAAAGGCGACCCGACAGGGCCTCCGGGATGGGTACAGGCATACAGCGGGACTCCGGGGCAGACAGTGCAGTCTCACTTCACCCAGGCACGCGGCGGCACCTGCACCGCGGGTGGGCGTTCGCCCCGCAGGGCAGCCGCTGCAGGCAGCGAAACATTAGCGTATCCCGAGCGGGGGTGCAATCGTGCCGCGAAAGCCTATTGACGTGTTCACCGAGGGGGAGGTGGACCGCCTGGCGGAGGGGGTCTTCACCGTCTTGGAGCGGGCGGGCGCCATGTACCAGTCCCCCGCCCTGCTTGCAGCCCTGCAGGCGGCAGGAGCGCGGGTGGACCCGGAGCGGCAGCGCGCGTTCCTGCCCCGGGGCCTGGTGGAGCAGGTTCTGGAGAGCCAGCGCCGCCGGCGGGGGGCCGACAGCGTAGGCCCCCGCAACCGTTGCAACCGCCCCTCGCCCACAGGACCGTTACCCGGGGTAGGGCTGCAGGTGGCGCAGTTCTACTACGACCACGAGCGGGACGAGCGCCGGCCGGGCACCCGGGCGGATCTGGAGCGCATGGTGCACCTGGGCGATGCCTTGGGCGAAGGACCGGTGGACCAGGTGCTGATCATGCGCGAGGAACCTGTGGCAGTAGAGCCGCTGGAGGCGCTGCTGGTAATCCTGGAGCACACTGCCCGCCCGGGCGCGATCTACCCTCACTTCGCCGGCCAGTTCCCCTACCTGGAGGAGATCGGAGAGATCGTCTGCGGCGATGCAAACCGCTTCCTGACCGGGGGGATTTTTATGGTGCCGCCGCTGCGCATGGACGAGCGGGCATGTGGGCACCTGGAGGCCAGGGCCCGGCGTGGGCTGCCGATAAGCGTGGGGACCATGCCCGTGAGCGGGGTGTCGGCGCCGGTGACCCGGGCCGGCGCCATCGTGACAGGGGCGGCCGACATCATCGCGGGCTGGGTGGCGGCCGCGGCCCTGGAGCCCCAGGTGCCGGTCTCCGGCAGCATCTGCTCGGGCTCGGTGGACATGCGCACGGGAGACGTCTCCTTCTCCTCCCCGGAATCGCTGCTACAGGACGTGGGGTGCGTAGAGTTGTTCCGGCGGCGGCTGGGGGGCGGGGTGGGAGTGGCCGGCGGGTCGGACTACACCAGTGCGCGCTTTCCCGGCTTCCAGGCGGGTTTCGAGAAGGCTTGGGAGGCGCTGGCCGTCGCCATCCACACCGGTGGTCACCCGCATGTGGGCGCGGGGCTGCTGGAATCAGGGAAGACGTTTTCCCCGCTGCAGTTGTTCATTGACCGTGAGTGTCAGCGCATGCTCTGGCGCTACGCGGCCGGGGTGGAGGTGACTCCCGAGGAATTGGGGCTGGAGGCCATCCTCGCTGTCTGCGAGGGGAAGGAGTCATCACACCTGGGCACCGAGCACACGCTGAAGCATTTTCGGCGGTCGCTGTGGTCGCCCGCGCTCTTTGACTACGAGGCCTGGCATCCAGATCGGGAGGAGGCCCATCCGGACGTGGCGCTGCTGGAGCGGGCACGCAGGGAGTATGGGGAGGTGCTTGCCCGCTACAAGCCCCCGAAGGTGGACAGGGACATGCTGGCGCGCGTGCGCGAGGTGGTGGCGCGGGCGCGCCGGGAGTTGCTGGGGTAAGGATTTAGCGGGCCTGGCGCAGCACGTTGAGGACGACCGTGGCTACTGCGGCCCCGAAGATGCCACCGTACACCAGCCCCCCGACCCAAGTGAGGATGCCCACGTCGCCGTTGCCGGGGGCGCCTAAACCCATCCCCCGCAACACGGCCAGCAGCAGTGCACCAACCACGATGCCGGCGACCGGTGCCCGCCGCAAGGAAACCGCCAGACCCACGAGCGCACCCAGCACCACCCCCGCGGGCGCCGATATGCAAAGCAGGGCCAACAGGCTTGGGCCCTGCTGAACCGTGGCATGGAACACATAGCGGTCCACCAGCATGATCAGGATCAGGGCCAGCGCACCGTACGTCGCCCCCACCGTGGTGCCCTCGGCCACCAGTTCGGCCCGGGAAGGCGGCTGCTCGCGGGATTTGCCGGGCCCCAGCAAGTCCGGGGACAGCCTGGAGAGCACCTGCTTCTGTGTTTCCTCCCGCCGGCAGCGGGGGCACTCCAATTCAAGCGGCGCCAGCTCATACCCACACTTGGGACACGCAGACATTCTTCCGGCCTCCCGATCAGCATGGGAACAAGCAATCGCCGAGGAAGGTTCCATGTGCGAGGACGGGGTCCTGCCCGGATGCCGGACGCTATATGCTGGCTGCTGGGTATCGGATGGAGGGGCAGCGCGCTGAGGGAGGAACGCACAGGGGAACGACGGCTCCAGGACGAGCCCGTCCCGCGCACCCGTACCCTTTCCCGAGGGGAGAGGGAGTCACCGTCCGCCGTACATCTCGTCAGGGCCCAGCAGGTCCGGGTAAGCGGGCCGCAGGAACTCGCGCACCCGGTAGCAGAGGTGGCAGGCGTCGGCGTAGCCGGATTCCGGCTGGAAGCCGCGCTCCCGGGCCGCCTGGGCAAGCGCCCAGGGCCCACCAGCCAGCAGGCGGCTGACGATGGGGTGCCGCCCGGGGACGTATCCAGCGATGGCCTCCGCCAGGCTACCGGCCCCGGGCTGCAGCCCCTGGCAGAGGTGCAGGCGGCCGTAGCAGTCCAGGTGCATGCGGCTGGGGGCCGCCAGGTTCTCGTGCGGGCACTGGAGGAGGCTATGTGGTGGCTGCAGCGGGCGCCGGGGGGCAAGCATGACGGCAGCCCGGCCCCGGTGCATGACGCGCTCGGGCTCGGTCTCCATGCGCCCGGCCTCCAGGCCGATCTCGCGGCATACCTCCTGCAGCGTATCCACCCGGCGTGCGGGCACGGTGCGGCGGTGCCAGCGGTCGGTGCTGATGCCAATGCGGGTAAGGCCGGCTTCCTGCAGATCGGTCATCCTCCGTCGGGTTTGCGCCGGCCCGCTCACCCAGAAAGCGTTGGTCAGCGCCGAGGGCTGCAGGCCCATCTTGGCCGCCCGGCGCACGAAATGCCGCAGCACCGTTGGCAGGAGGAAAGCCTCACCACCCTCCGCGCACACCGCGGTGACCGTGCCCAGGCTCGCCACCTGCTCCAGGAGCGTGTCCACCTGGGCGGTGGTCATCCCCCGCCGGCCAGGCATGCCCCACAGAAAGCAGTGGTCGCAGGCCGCCGGGCAGGCGTAGGTCAGCAAGAAGTGGATGCCCGTGAGCGTGGGAATCACCGCCTCCCCCTACTCTTCCCGCGCCGGGCCCGGCCACCAGGCCATACCGTCCGGGCCGCGGCCGGTGTGAAAGACCCCTGCCACCTCCAGGGAGGTCATATCAATGGTATGCACCTCGTCGGAGGACATGTTCGTGACAAAGGCCCGCCTCCCGTCGGGAGAGATCTCCACCCCGATGGGCTGGTTGCCCAGCGGCAGTCGCTTCATCTCGGTACCGGTGTCGGCCTCCAGCACCACCAGCGCGCCCCGCTCCTCCCAGGAACTCACGAGCGCCAGCCGGCCGTCGGCGGTGAAGCGGATGCGCAGGGGGACGCCCGGGCAGGGAATGGTGCGGGCCACCTCGTGCTCGGGGAAGGAGATGACGGTGATGCTGGCCGCCTCCTGGTTCGCCACCCACAGGCTGCGGCCGTCCGGGGCGAAGGTGAGGCCCTCGCCCCCCCTGCCGCAGGGCACGCGGCTGACCAGGTCTCCGGAGGCCCGCTCGAGCACGGAAACGTCTTGCGTGCCCAGGTTAGCGGTGTAGAGAAAGCGCCCGTCGGGGCTGACCGCCACCATGTGGGACACGCTGCCGCCGGTGGGGATGGTGCGGGTGAGTGCCCGGGTGCGCAGGTCCACCTCGATGACCTCGGCGGCCTGGGTGGCGGTGAAGTAGCCCCACCAGCCATCCGGACTGACCGCTGCGCCATGGACCCGGGCATGCTCCCCGGTGGGGATGGGGGGGAAACGCCGCCGGGTGACCAGGTCCAGGACCGATACCGTGTTACCGGGGGGCGCATAGTTGGAGACGTAGGCAAAACGGCCGTCCGCGCGGGTGACGATTTCGTGCGGGTCCCGCCCTGCCGGGATCTTGGCAAGCACCTCCAGCCGGTCCGGGTCCACGTAGGCGAGGGTATCCTCATGCTTGTTGAGCACGAGCAGCAAGGGCTGGCAGGGAAGGGCCTCCCGTCGGCCCTCCGGGGTCAGGCGCATGGTCCCTCCTTGCCCATGCTCTTACCGGTACAGCGACTTGACCACCCCTGCCATCTTGCTAACCAGCATGGGGCCCAGGTCGGGACCGTAGAAGGAGGTGCCGCTCTCGTAGCCACCTTCCTCGTACTGCTCCCGGCTGAGGATATAGGAAATGTGGTCGTTGGCGAGCCCGATGGCCATGGGGTACCTGGCCCCCAGTTGGCTCGCCTGTTTCTTCATCGCCAATCCCAGCTCGGCAATAGCTTCCCCGGGGATAGCCATGAGCAGCCCCTCACCGATGCGGATGGCCTGCAAAGGGGCCCTGGAGGGGAAGAGCAGGCCGATCAACTGGTTGGCAGCCTCCACCGACAGTTTGTACTCCTGGCCGGTGCTCTCAATGAAGGCGGGTGACACCTGTTGTGGAGGCAACTTCCAGGTGAGGGTGCTGATGCCCAGCCGCGCGTCCGGGCTTGGCTTGGCTTTGGCTGCCAGCGCCCATACCTGCTCGGCCAGGGCATTGCCATAGTTGGCGATGCGCTCCCAGCCCGAGCCGAAATCGCCCGCGGTAGTTTGGTCGCCCTGGGCGCCGTTGAAGTAGAGCACGGTCATCTTGCCGTTGGTCCTGGCCTCCAGGGCCCGGGCCATGGCTCCCGGCCACTCGCCGGAGATATCAAACGAATCCTCCCCCTTCATGGTGGGGTGGGCGGTGAAGTTTACCAGCAGCGCCAGGGGCTCGGCCCGGCCGGGACGTGTCACCTTCATCACCGTGAGCGCCTGGTCGGCCAGGCCACCCCCGGTCTCCCGCCGGTTGCGATTGAAGCCGGGCAGTTGGCGCGAGGCAAAGCCCACCGCAGCCGGGCCCATGTCCGCGCAGGCCTGGCGGATCGCCTCTGCGATGCGCTGGGCGGTCCAGGCAAAGAACTCAGGGTGGAACTTGCCGAAGGCGAGCGGCCGCACATCTCCTGCGGGGTGCAGGCACTCGGGGGCCGAGTGGTTATGGGCCGCGGCGAGCAACAGGTTTCGCCGGGTGAACCCCAGGTCGGCTACTTGCTTGAGCACTGCGTCACGGAAAGTGGGGCCGATCATCAGCAGGTCAGTGCTTACCAGGGCCAGCCTGGTTCGGCCATCGGAGAGCACCAGGGCGCGGGCACAGATGGGGTCGTGCACGGACTGCGCGGGCTTGCCGTTGCGTTCCCCGAAGCCTCCCAGCGAGATGGTGGGGAAGCGCTGCAGGCTGGGGGTGATGTCCACGGTGGCGGCGCCGGCGGTGAGCCGGGTGGCCGCGTTCGCGGCGCTGCCCGCAAGGGCAAGGGCCAGGATCAGCAGGGCAAGCAGGATGCGGTTGTCCATGTCCCTCCATCCTCCCGTTCTGGTTTTGGGCTGGGGGTTGGGCCCAGAAGACCGGACCTCCCAAGCACTATCCGGCGCCGAGATGCACTGCTGTTCACCAAGTGCTATCTTGGCGGGAGAGCGGGTAACTCCTGCCGCTTAGGTGAGTTCCTGTACCTGCACGCCAGGCAGGAGGGCCTGTACTTCCGATGCGGTGCCCAGGGCGGTGCCAGGCGTCATGGCGGTGGCAGCCCCGGCGGCCGTGCCCAGGCGCATTCCCTCCAGGATGGGCTCGTCCCGGGACAGGGCCACTGCCAGCCCGGCCACGAGGGAATCGCCCGAGCCCACGTTGCTGTGCGCCTCCACCGGCGGAGGGGTAACCCGCCAGGCCTGCTTACCCTCCGCGCAGATTGCCCCCTGCGCCCCCATGGAGATGACCACCACCCGGATTCCCTGGTTGCACAACTCGCGGGCCCCCGCCAGGATGGCGGGCAGGTCGGTCAGCGGCCGGCCGAGCAGGGCCGCAGCCTCGTCTGCATTGGGCTTGATGAGATAGGGTTTGGCTGCCACGCCGAGGCGCAAGGGCTCGCCGTCGGCATCCAGGATGGTCTTCACCCCCGCCCGGTTGGCCTCTGCGACCAGGTCGGCGTAGATGGTGTCGGGGAGGCCCTGGGGTATGCTCCCGGCCAGCACCAGCACGCGGGCCGCCCGCAGCCAGAAGTCGAGCAGGCCATGCAACTCCCGCCAGTGCTCCTGGGCGATCTCCGGTCCGGGGGCATGGATGCTCGTTTCCTGGCGCTGCCACTCCTCGACCACGTGCACGTTGAGCCGGGTCTGGCCGGGGACGGTCACGAAATGCTGCTGCACGCCCTCGGCATCCAGGGCACGCCGCACGATCTCCCCCACCTCGCCGGCCACGAAGCCGAAGGCCACCGTGGGCCAGCCCAGCCGGTCCACCACCCGCGAGACGTTGATGCCTTTTCCGGCCGGATCGAGTTGTGAGGCCCGGGCGCGATTGATCTCACCCACGGCCAGCCCATCCAGGAAGAGCGTCTGGTCAACCGCCGGATTCAGGGTGACGGTAACTACCACGGCATGCTCCCTCGTGCGAACGATGGCCTGATTATGGCGCGCCTGGCGCGGGAAGGGAAGAGCCTGGCTATGGGGCCGCCCAGCGCACCGGCAACTCGTGGTCAGCCGGGAAGGAGGCGGCCGCCGGGCAGAAGAGCGCGAGAGGCCGGCCTCTGTCCCAACAGGCGCAGCCGAGCCCCCGCGTTACGTTCACAGGCGGAGGGGGACATTGGCTGCAGGAAACCGGCCTGGCTATCCCAGGGCCAGCCGCATGAGGGCCGCGATGGCCGCGGCGCCGGGGATGGTGAGCACCCAGGCCCAGACCACCCCGATGGTCACCCCCCAGCGCACTGCAGACAGGCGCTTGGTAGAGCCGACCCCAATGATGGCGCCAGTGATGGTATGCGTCGTGCTCACAGGGATGCCGGCATGGGCGGTGCCGAAGAGGGAAATGGCGGCCGATACCTCCGCACAAAAGCCGTCCACGGGCTGCAGTTTGGTGATCTTCATCCCCATGGTCTTGATGATACGCCAGCCGCCGGCCATGGTGCCCAGGCCGATGGCCGCGTAGGCCAGCATCACCACCCAGAACGGGATATAGAATGAGCTCAGGTAGCCGTTGGAAAAGAGGAGCAGGGCCACAACACCCATGGTTTTTTGAGCGTCATTGGTGCCGTGGCCCAGGCTGTAGAGGGCCGCAGAAACCAACTGCAGCCGCCGGAACAGGGGCGACACTGCCTTGGGTGAAGTGCGCCGGAAGATCCAGCTGAGCAGGGTGCGCATGATGAACCCGAGAACGAGTCCGATCAGCGGGGAGAGCACGATGAACACGGAGATCAGGGCCAATTCCCCGGTTTGCAGCGAATGCCACCCCGACTGCACCAGGGCGGCGCCCGCCAGCCCCCCGATCAGGGCGTGCGAGGAACTGGTGGGCAGGCCCAGCCACCAGGTGAGCAGGTCCCAGGCAATGGCGCCAACCAGCGCCGCCAGGATCAACTCGTTGTTCACCGCGGGGGCGTGTACGATCTTCCCGATGGTGTTGGCTACCTTGACCCCGAATACGAAGACCGCCAAGAAGTTGAAGAAGGCCGCCCACACCACCGCGTAAGCCGGTCGCAGCACGCGCGTGGAGACAACCGTGGCCACCGAGTTGGCGGCATCGTGGAAGCCGTTGATGAAGTCAAAGATGAAAGCGATCAGGCAGATGAGCGCAACGTAGATGGCGGTCGGCATGCGAGCCTTTCAGGTGTGCTTGACCACGATACTCTCGACAATGGAGGCGACGTCCTCGCACTTATCGAGGGCGTTCTCCACGTGGTCGTAGATCTCTTTCCACTTGAGGGCATGGAGGGCGTCACCGCCCCGGAAAAGTTTGGCCAGGGCCAGCCGGCTCTCCTCATCGCCCACGTTCTCCAGGCGATGAATCTCGATGCAATAATCGAGGGTGCGGCGGGCGTTCTTCATCTCCCGCAGCCCCGCCACGGCCTTACGCACGACGTAGGAGGATTCCACCAGCGCGCTTACCAGCACGCCCAGTTCCTCGGTAGGCTTGCCCACCTCGTAGAGGTACATGCGGTCGCTGGTGGCCTCGATGTTATCCAGGATGTCGTCAAGGCGGCCTGCCAGGGCGTGGATGTCTTCGTGGTCGAAGGGAGTGATGAATGTACGGTTGAGGCGGTCGGCGATCTCGTGGGTGGTAATGTCCCCTTCGTGCTCGACCTCCTCGATCTGCCGGCGCAGTTCCTCCGAGGAACCGCCCTCGGTAACCAGGCACTTGAGCAGTTCAGCGCCCTTGACCACGTTCTCGGCGGCGGCCTCGAACAGCTCGAAGAAGCGCTCTTCCTGGGGGATCATGCGAAATTTCATAGGGGTCACTCCGGTAGGTTGCCCGCGGTTGGGGCCTGCTGCATATTCGCTCCCGGCAGCAACGCCCCTTCCGCGCGGCGACGGTTAGTTCTCTTGTACCGCATCCGCGGCACGCTGTCACGGGCGAGCGGACAGACTCCGGCCGAGAGAATGGAAAGCGGATAGGAGCAGGGTGAGAGGAAGCCGCGCGTGCACCGTAGGAGCGCCGTCCCCTCGCCCGAGCCCTCACAACCATTACTGGTACTACCAACCGAGAGGGGGGTCACAAATCCTCCGCCGAGGCCTGCCAGAAGCACATGTGCTCCCGCCGCCAGGTATAGGCTACGGCCACCCCGGTCCGGGTAGGGATGACGGCCGGGTAAGAATACTCGCCCGGCGCGGTCTCCAGGTCCACCACCCGCCGCCAGGTGGCGCCGTCGTCACTCGACACCGCCACCGAGAGCGGGGTGCGGGCCGCCCAGTCACCTGGCACGGGGTTGTAGACCAGCACCAGCCGGCCATCTGGCAGCCGGGCCAAATCCAGCCCACTGTTGTTGTTGGGCAGGTCCGTGGGATAGACTGGGGCCCAGGTGCGTCCGCCATCCACAGAGTCGCTGCGGCAGATGCGGCCCATGGTGCTGCGCAGCAGCATGTGCACGCTCCCCCCGGATTCCCACAGGGTGGGCTGGATCACGCCTGCCCCGGCAAACCCGGCGTGGTCCAGGGGCACCAGGGGGCTGGCCTGCCAGGTGCACCCGGCGTCGTCGCTGCGGTCGGTGAAGGCGTCCCACACCCCGTAGCGGGCGCCGTCCTCCCGCACGACCTTCTTCTCCAGGGAGGCGGGAGCCAACCAGGCTCCGTCGGAAAGCAGAATGGGCTTGTTCTTCACCGGGCCCCTCCCACCCCGGTCCCCGGGAACCAGTTCCGCCGGCTCGCTCCAGGTTTCGCCGCCGTCGGCGGAGATAATGCGCCAGGTCTCCCAGATCGGGATCTCGTCACCCACCTTGAAGAAGAGGTGTACCTGCCCCTCGGGCGAGAGGAAGAGCACCGGGTTCCAGTGTGGGCTCTCCCGGATCTTGGCCAGCAGCCGGGGCGGCGTCCATTCTCCCGCGCTGCGGGTGGCGCCCCAGATACCCACGTCGGGGTGCTTCTCGTGCGTGCCGCCAAACCAGGCGACCAGAAAGCGCCCGTCAGGGAGTTCCACCAGGGTGGCGGCATGGCACTCCCGGAACGGGCGCTCGTCAGCGAAGATGTGCTCTGGCGGGCTGAAGGGCATAGTCTTACTCCTTGCCGGAGGGTTCCGGGCTATAGTTCCGCGCGTGCAGGGGGGCCCTCCTGCCGGCAGGCAAGCGAAGCGGCCGCCTGTGTGCGGGCGGCCGCTTGGCTCACCAGACCGGACTCGTTGGTAGGCGGCTAACGCGCCGTGACCGTCACCGTGGCCTCCGCGGTCACTACCTGGCCGCAAGAGCACGTTGCCGTGGCGCGCAGGGTGCATGCTGGCGCATCCGCATTGGTGAACGGGTACGAGAAGGCGACACGACTGGTGCGACCGGGCTTGATATTGATGGTCTGGGGCGGCAGCGCCGTGCCCAGCGTGGGCGCGATGCGCTGCAGCGTTACTGACACCGTGCAAAGCACATCGCCGGTGTTGGTGACCTTCACGGTCACCGTTCCTGCCCTGCCTGCCCGCGCCTTCGCAGGCACCTGGAGGCCAGCGATAGCGATGCTGCACTGCGGCACGTCCACCACTGTGATGGTGATGGTCTCGCTGTCGGTCACCGTACCGTCGGTGACCGTGAAGGTCACCCCGGCGTAAGTGCCCGCCTGGCTGTAACCTGGCGTCCAGGTGAAGACCCGGGTGGCCGGGTCAAAGGTAGCCCCGGTCGGCAGGTTGGAGGCCGAGTAACTCAGCGCGTCACCGTCCGGGTCGCTGGCGGTGACGGTGAAGGTAAGCGTGCCGCCCTCGTCCACCGACTGGTTGCCAATGGCCTCCAGCACCGGCGCCCGGTTGACGTTGTTCACCGTGATGGTGATGTCTTCGCTGTCGGTAAGGCTGCCGTCGGACACCTCAAAGTGCACGCCAGGATAACTGCCGGCCTGGTCGTAGCCCGGCGTCCAGGTGAAGGCCCGGGTGGCCGGGTCGAAAGTGGCCCCGCTCGGCAGGTTGGAGGCCGAGTAACTCAGCGCGTCGCCGTCCGGGTCGCTGGCGGTGACCGTGAAGGTAAGCGTGCCGCCCTCGTCCACCGACTGGTTGCCAATGGCTTCCAGCACCGGCGCCCGGTTGACGTTGTTCACCGTGATGGTGATG
>Ga0315298_1003709_pt1 | contig 23843 bp, 22 predicted proteins | sample WHS_1_MG_FD_203077 | JGI IMG/M metagenome (GOLD analysis project Ga0315298, IMG submission 203077) | Extremophilic microbial mat communities from Washburn Hot Springs, YNP, Wyoming, USA - WHS_1_MG | ecosystem: Environmental > Aquatic > Thermal springs > Hot (42-90C) | place: USA: Wyoming...
CTAATCACTAATCACTAATCTCTTTCCGCCACGTGCTACGTGCTGTTCATTCATTTCACTTTTAAAAGAGATTTAGTATACTTGATTAGCTTTAAGAAATATCGTTGGCTCCGGCATTCGCCTTTCGGTGTCTGTCCTCGCTGCGCTGCGAAGGCCACCTCTCGGCATCATGCCCTGCGCCGAACGCAAATGTTCATTTCACTTTTAAAAGAGATTTAGTATAGTATATACTTTTTGAACTTCATGGTAAAATGTTTTTGAATGGAGTATACGTGAAGGACGTGAAGATCTCTTGAAAATAAATCTTACGATCGATGAGATAAAGATCTTTTTAGAAGTTGTCAACGCTGGAAGCATAACAGGTGCATCCAAGAATCTTTTCATAAGTCAGCCGGCGATCTCCCAGTACATAAAAAATATGGAAGAAAAACTTGACTTCAAACTTTTTGAGAGATCAAAAAGTGAAGGCCTTACGCTTACGGAAAGAGGATTCAAGGTTTATAAAACATTCATACCGTTGGTTAAAATTTTTGACGAAACCATGTATTCACTCTCGAACATAGACGATCTATCGCAAGAACCTATAAAAATAGGCTCGAGCAAAATAATAGGGGATTATCTTCTTCCCAAAATCATAGCCGAATTTGTTAAAACTAAGGGTCATTCAAATTTTTGCGTAGAAATTCAAAACACTTCCGAAACCATAGAGAAGATTTTGGAAGAAAGAGTCGCTTTTGGTCTCATCGAAACACCATTTTATCATAATCTTATAGACACAGAGATTTTCTGCACCGATGAAATGAAATTGATCTGCCATCCCGAAAGTGAGATTGCCAGAAAAAAACATGTATCTATCGAAGAGATGAAGGATATACCTTTCATTTTTAGAGAAATAGGTTCTGGCACCCGTAAGATAATCGAAGAGGAGTTTTCAAAATATGATTTTTCTCCTAAAATACACCTATCATTTTCAAGTAACGAAGCGATAAAAAGGGCTATCATGAATGGGCTCGGTTTTTCAATTTTAAGCGAAATAGCAGTTGAAAATGAAGAAAAGTTGGGAATGCTTTCTTTGGTGAAGATCACGGGGATGAATTTCAAAAGAGAGTTTTATCTCTCGAAGAAAAAAGGTAAATTACTCTCTGACAGAGAAAATGAATTGCTTGAATTCTTAAAACAATGGGCAAAAGATCATTCAAATCATTAGAATATCTAAACTTTTCTCAAATTTGCGAATTGTGAATCATCACTTCCTATGACTATAAGTGTCATCCCTGATTCAATTTCAGTGGAAAGAGGAGGATTAAAAATAACTTTGTCTTCCTTTCTTATGGCGATCACGATGAGTCCAGTTTCCTCAGAAATTTTAGCTTCCTGAAGTGTTTTACCTGCCATTTTGCTGTTCAAATTAACGGGGATCTCTGCACTTTTTAATTCCACATTTTCATTTTTGTGTACAATATCCGTAAATGATCTGAGTGATGGATCAAAAACAAGGGACGACATTCTCGATGCAGCTATTTCAACAGGAGAAATAACGCTGTTCGCACCGGCATAATTGAGTCTCTTTATGACAGGCTCTTCGAGTGCCTCACTTATTATGTTTATCGATTTGTTCATACTTCTTGCTATCAAAGAAACATGGACGTTCAACGAATCATCTGTAAGAGCTATGACTATCGATTTTGCACTTTTTATGCCCGCTTTCATAAGTATAGATTCATCGGTTGTGATATCGCCAACGATGTAGTAAAAATCCTTTTCATCGATATATTTGAGAAGGCTTCCCCTTGCATCTTCAACGTAATCTTTGTCTCTTGCAACGAACACGAATGGATACTTATTCATCGCAAGTTGAATGGCGACGTATTTGCCTATTCCCCTTCTTCCACCCGCTATTATGCAGTGATCCTTTAAATTTTCCATTTTTTTCATCTTCTTTCTTAGCCTTGAATATTTACGAAGTTCTCCATCGAAAAGAAAAGCAGCTATATTCCCCAGCGTGTATAAAAAGATTGAAATACCAACTACGATGAGCAATATTATGAATACGTAATCAGAAACTGTCATGTTGTTATTCTTTGGAATGCCATATCCAACGGTTGAAAGCGTTATCACAGACCAAAAAATGGAGGTCAGGAAATCCCATTTTTCTATGTACATATACCCAAGTGTTCCAAATAAAATCACGAGCCCTAACGATCCAAGGCCGATGATGAGACCGATGACCCTTTTTCTGATCAAACTTCTATCTTCTTCCATAAGGCACAACTCTCACATTCCTATATTTTATATATGCTCGTTCAACTTTAAATACGCAGTCTCTGACTCAAGTAGTTTGGCATGCAGCACGCTTTACGCATTTAATTTTCAATTCTCTGTTTGCCATATGCTTATAATGTGTTTCACTTTTAAAAAATTCAGTATATCTTTATGATACCAAAAATCGCCGGTTTTAGAACCGGCGATCTCTAAATTCAAAATATCATTTATTTTTTAGTATTTTTTGGTGTTGGAGCATGTTTGGAAGGAGGCGTTGTATGAGCCCCGATAGCATTGGCAAACTCCTCATCACTTATCGTACGCCATGCTGGCTTACGTAATGCGTAGATGACGAAAGGTATAATTGTGAGTCCAAGAGTTATCGCAAGGACGATCAATGGATAAGCAACCGTTGGAACACCGGTTAACTCACTTGGAGGAATGAATCCAAGCGAAAATGCAAGTGCAGAGGCGACAAGTCCAACGATGGCTATGAAATTCATTGCCGGTACACGGTATGCCCTTTTAACATCAGGCTTCTTGACACGTAAGGTCATGGCCGAGATGAACATCAAAATGTACATGAGCAAATATAATTGTGCTGCCGCAGCGATCAGTAGGAAAAATGCAACGCTGACGTTTGGAATGAAAACAAAGAGTGCTGCTAAAACAGTTACTATGATCCCCTGTGGGATTAAAATACCTTCTTGAATGCCTGCTTTGTTACGTTTTTGAAGAAATGGAGGCAATAAACCTGTTCTGCCGGCAATAAGCAAACCTTTGCTTGGCCCTGCTATCCATACTACAACAGATGCAAGTGCCCCTAAAACGACCATCAAAGATAAAATTGGAGTCATCCAGTTAATTCCCCAGTGTGTGAAGAAAACCTCGAATGCTGCCGTGATTCCGCTTGTGAGACCAAGTTTTGCAGGAGGCACTGCTATCGCTACGGCAAGAGTCGGAGGTATGAAGACCGCAAGAATTATTCCAAAAGCGACCAAAAGTGCTTTTGTGTAATCCTTGGTTGGATTTTTAAGTTGATCCACGTGAACGGCGTTGACTTCCATGCCAGCGTAGGCAAGAAAATTACTGACGATCAATACCACAGATGCCAATCCTGTAAATGGAGGGATGACATTTGACCATGCAAGCGGTACCTGACTTGGTTGGTGCGTTCCTAACCACAATCCCCCAAGTATGATAAGCACTATACCAGGTATGAAGGTGCCTATTATTCCACCCCATGCACCGACATGTGCAAAGAGGTTATTTCCACGTAGTGCGATCAAGGTTGATACCCAATAAGCGACAAGGATCACTATGGCCGTGTAATATCCTGAATTTGCAAGATTTGGAGACATGAAAACATAGGCCAAAGCCGCAGCCACAAATGCCAGTTGAGATGGGTACCATACGACGTTTTGAATCCACTGAAGCCATATCGCTGTAAAACCCCATCTGTTTCCCAATCCCTCACGAACCCAGATGTATATTCCACCCTTCCATCCTGAAGCCAGTTCTGCAGCCACAAGAGCAGTTGGTATTAAGAAAACAAGTGCCGGGATAACGTAATAAAAGATGGATCCCAATCCGTAAAAAGCATCGGCGGGATCACTTCTTAAACTTGCCACAGCAACAACTACCATTATGGACATCGTCCACCAATTTATGTAACGAGTTCCACCCTTCACATTTTCGGTTGGTTTTACATCACTGCTTTTGTCAGCCATGATTCCCTCCTTCTTTTTCTAACCTATGGCAAAGTACAGATATCCCTCTTTTACATCATCGGATATCGCTACCAGACCAGGTTTTAGCGTGGCCCCTTTAGGCGGTGTTGCCGAGGTTAAACCTGCTTTTTTTATGCTAACAGAACAGATCTCCAATTTCAAACCCTTACTTATTAAGTCTTCTACTGCCGATCTTAAATTTCCCTGTGCAAACAGAGGTACAACTGCAGGGCCTAAGGCCACGACCTTTATATCCCTTTTGCCTATGCTATTTTCGATCATGGTAAACACGTGTTCCCAATTTTCGACATTTATGATCTGTAAAACCCATTTATCCATTTCTTTCTCCTTTCAATGATGGAATCTTATGTGGGGTGCTTCAGATGGCATCGACCCTTTTAAATTGTCCAGATATTCCACAGACCGTTTGATATCTTCTACAAGTAAGTTTGCCAGATCCATCGACATCCCGTTACGAACAACTATCCTCATGATGGTAGTATCCTGCATTGATGCTGGCAGAGGATAGGCCGGAATCTGCCATCCGCGTTCTCTGACCTTATCAGACAGATTATATAAATTCCATTTTTTCGTGTATCCATCCTTGAGTTTCCATGCCAAAACGGGAATGTCCGTTCCATCTGTGAACAGATCGAACATGCCCATATCTTTTATTTCTTTTGAGATGAAATGGGCAACATTCTGACTTTCTTTCTGAACTTTGTAATATCCTTCACGACCCAAACGCAAAAAATTGTAATACTGCAAAAGTACCTGAGCACCAGGACGGGAAAAATTGAGTGTGAAGGTTGGCATGTCGCCGCCGAGGTATGAAACTTTGAAGATGAGATCTTCCGGTAGAACAGTTTTGTCTCTCCATACAACCCATCCAAGTCCCGGGTAAACAAGCCCATATTTATGACCTGAAGCGTTAATCGAATAGACTCTTGGAAGTTTAAAATCCCATATCAAATCCGGATTGATAAATGGTGCTATGAATCCCCCCGATGCCGCATCGACATGGATCGGTATATTCAATCCTGTTTTTTTCTGCAAATCATCCAAAGCCTTCGATATGTCTGCCACCGGATCGTTCAAGCCTGTGTAAGTGTTACCGAGAATTGGAACAACTCCTATCGTATTTTCATCCACGACCTTTAAAACTCCTTCGGGGCTCAAATAAGGTTTCTGCGGAGTTATATCCACATATCGTGGTTCTACGTCCCAATAATTTGCAAACTTTTCCCAGACAACTTGCACTGCGGAACTGAACACTATGTTAGGTTTATCGGTTGACTTCTTTTGCGCCCGTCTTGCTATCTGCCATCTTCTTTTCAGCGCAAGTCCCCCTAACATGCACGCTTCAGATGATCCAGTTGTGGAAGCGCCAATGGTGTTGCGGGCATCCGAAGAATGCCAAAGATCGGCAAGAATGTTCACGCAGCGCTGTTCAATGGCGGCCGTTTGCGGATATTCATCTTTGTCTATCATGTTTTTGTCAACGGTTTCCATGTAAAGACGGGTTGCCTCTGGCTCCATCCATGTTGTAACGAAGGTTGCAAGGTTTAGACGTGCATTCCCATCAAGTCCTATTTCATCATGAACTATCTGGTAAGCCGTTTCCGGAAGCATTGAATGTTCAGACAATTTGTACTTTGGAACGGATTCCTCCCCCTTTCTTGCAAACATCGGATTTACGGATAGCGTTTCTGGCTCTTTTGACGGAGTATAGCGATACACTTTCTCTTCATTCGAACTTTTCTCGCTCATATTAACTCCTCCTTTCATCATTTCTTAGCGCAAAGTAGACCGCCAAGATGTATACTTGATCAATATACTAAATCTCTTTTAAAAGTGAAATGAATGAACAGCACGTAGCACGTGGCTCATGGCAGGTGGCGCGTATAAAAAACAGTGAATAGTGGAGAAGTAAGCGGTAAATGACAAATACTTATTTGCTGTCACGAAAGGCGAATGCCGGAGCCAACGATATTTCATATTTAAAGTTGATCAAGTATAATATTAACTATCTTTTGTAAGGATATTTCAAGTTTAATTGTATTTCTCCGAATTCTCTTTCGTATTCTCTCAAGCAAAGTTCACCTTTCCTGCTTAAAACGTAATAAGTATGGTTTCTGTGTTTTATAGTCTTCAATCTTTTGATATTCGTGTGATAGTCTATGATACTGCCACTTACCTTTTCGAGAAGACCAAGATCGAAAAGTTTTTTATGAATTTCCGTTGCCTCGCACAATTTGATCCCAAATCTGTGAGATATGAGTTTGGAATAATCCGCTCCCATCAACTTATGGTACTTCAAAACTTTAAGTTCAATTTCACTCAATTCATTCATTGATTCACATTCGGACATGACTTTACCTCACAAAAATTTTTTCAATTCGCGCACGGCTGAATCAATTTCATCCTTTTTAGGTGAACTTAAAAGTTCGAGTAAGAAGTTCAATCTTGATTTGACAAAAGATCAGATCTATTTTTGCTATCGTGTTTTCTTTGGGCTTCACAATTATTGGAGCGCTTTAGGTAAATCCTGTCTTTTTGGAATATTCTGCCTTTCAAGCAAATTTTCAACGAGATCGGGAAATTCGCTACCGGGTATACCAAGTCCCATTTCCGTTGGATCTTTGAACGCATGGGATCTCGCACCACCACAAAGCGTCGAAAGATTCATCTTTCTGTTAAGCAGTGGTGAGACGGTCATCTCAGCGCATACACCGCATGTGCCTAAAACGTCCACCTGCAACCTTCCACCCGTTTTCATAACATAAGGGCCTTCAAGCGAAAGGATCTGAGCCGGATTTCCGAACACAAGCACAACGTGCGGATCAACTGGAGCCTTAGAAAGTTTAAAAACGATAACATCCGCAGTCGATCCGGGATCAAAGTGTGGGATCATCTCACGCGTTACTCTTGATGCTTCTAAAGATGGGAATCTCCTTAACAAAAAGTCTCTTTCACCGTTTTTTATCGGTTCGGGAAGATCGTAAAATCCCAAATTGGCTGCTCCCGCAGAGCAAAGAAAGTCCTTTCCCTTCAAAAGCAGAATATCCGGCCTTTCTTTCAATTTCGAATAGTTCGTAGAGCCGCGCACGGTATCAACGGCCTGACAGTACGTAAGACGTCCTGCCGGTTTTGGAAGTTCTTCAAAGAATTTTTCGTATCTTTCAGAGTTTTCCGTTGGAATTATGTAAACCCCCACAGGCTCATATTTGAGTTCTAATTTTTCGACGATCTGATTCGTCAATCTCTGCCAGTCATACCTTGGCTTGATGAGCTGCTCTTTTAAAAGTGGTCCTGCCATTTCAATCACCTCTATTGCTGTCCGTCAATGTATATCGCATCTTTTGCACATATCTCAAGACATGAAAGACAGAGTATGCATTTCTCAGGTGCAATCGCTACTGATTTGAATTCTTTGTTTGGATCCGTTTCTCCAGGTCTTCTAACAAGTTCGTAAACGTCTTGAGGACATACTTCCACACATTTTCTACACCCTATGCACTTATCATCGTTTATCGTGATGGTTGCACCGGGCATAAATTCAACTACACTCGTTTTTATCGCCTCCATGAAATTCAATCAAGTGCCTTTCCGTACAACGCGTGTGCCGTTATGTATGCTGTGAGCAACACAACTGCTCCAAAGAGTAAACCACTTGCCGCAAGTTGGGATGATCCAGAAAGTATATGTCCGCTTGCACATCCACCGGCCATCCTCGCACCGAACAAAACCATGAATGCACCACCGAATGCGGCCCAATTTCTTTTAGACTGACTTGATCCGAATCTTTTCTTCCAAACAGGTGGAATATCTTTTTTGTATCCCATCCATCTTCTCGTCAGAAGCACGGACGAAATCAAACCTCCAAGGAAAGTCCCAATATCTGAGATAGGCTCCCACCCTATCTTGCCGAGTACATCCAGAGTGCCATTATTAATGGGCAAAAGATTCGCCAAATAAGGAAGGTTCGGAATTGCCTTTGGCCAGAATGCGTATATGAAGAGACCACCAAGCCATGAGAAAGTTGTAGATTCTCCAAAGATCTGCCTCAGCATTATGACGGCCGAGGTAGTTATAGCAAACGCGAGGGCGAGTATGAAAACTATTCTCGATGCCTCAACGGTTGATGCCTCTGCAACGGGCATGACCCATTTTCTCATCTTAGGATATCTTTGTTCGTATTCTGTCGTCCATGGTGAATGCAACTGTTCATTTGGATCTGTTTTCCCAAGGAAATGCCATCCACACCCCTTTGTGCCCTGTGGAAATCGTGGAATGAAAAACCACATTCCTATGAAAGCAGCGGCAAAAAGTATGCCAACAAACCATGCTCCAATGGCATTACCATTTGCTAATGCCAGTGCGATTGAAACTGGACCATAATTTGCCGCCTTGACAAGCGCACCGCTTAAAGGCCCATATATCAACGACCAGAGCAAAGCTCCAAGCAGACCTCCACCTAAAGCCCACCATCCTTCGCGTCTTCCTTGACCGAGAGATATCCAGATGGTTCCGGGGAAGTAGCCTGCAATGGCTGTTCCAATACCGAAGAATATTCCTCCAATTATTATTCCCCAGAAGTAAAGATCTTTAAATCCCCAGTTGAGATGAACCCCAAGCATGTTAACGAAGTAAAGTAAGAAGATAGCTATTCCAACGACCAATCCAAAGCATATTAAAAGCAATCTATCTCTCCATGCAACGGCCTTTATTATGACATCCGGATCGGCAAAGTTCCACATCTCGAGCATCATTCCAAGAATTATTCCCGGGAATAGTCCAACCCATACATTTGCGTGATGGTAAAATATTCCACCGATGAACAACAAAAGAGATGAAAAGAGTAGTATAAGCGCTATCATCCAGGGCATCATACCCACTTTACCTTCTCTCACCTTCAAAGGAACCGGCCTTTCATTACCATTTTCTGCCATACACAATCACCTCCACAAAAAGTATGAAAAGCAAAACAAGCTTAAAGCAATTTTCTTGCAGCTTTGACGATTCCTTCCGCAGTTGTGGGATGCTGATCTGCAAATTCTGCCACTTCCTTTACGGTGAATCCTCCTTCAACAAGTCTTGCCAGTTCTCCTATCAAAAGTCCTGCATCAATTCCTATCACCCATGCACCGACTATCTTCATCGTGTCTGCATCGAAAAATTCCCTTATCTCACCATCCATTTCACCGAAGATCTGGGCGCGAGCGTCGATTTTGAAAGGAGAATAGGTCTCAACGAGTTCTATACCTCTCTTCTTTGCCTCGTCCGGAAGGATTCCAACGTAAGCACCCTCTGGAAAGGTGAAAACAGTAGTCGGTACGGTTAAAAAATTCATGTAATCGACGGGAGTATTCCCAGCCATTATGTTGTTTGCCGCAACTAAAGACTGTCTTACGGCCGAGTGGAATAGCATCGAAAGGCCGTTGACGTCTCCAGGAGCATAGATATGTGGAATGTTTGTCTGCATCGCGGTGTTTACAATTATCCTTCCGTGTTCTGTCTTTATTCCTATTTTTTCTGCACCTTCTGGAATTACAGACCTTCTTCCAACGGCCATCATGACGAGATCAGATACAACACTTTCTTCTTTGTCATCTTTTATGTAACGCATCCTGTATCCGTCCTGAACCCTTTCGACTTCCATGACTCTTGCACCGGTAACGATTTCTATGTTCGGATCGAGCAACTTTCTTAAAGATTCAGAGAACCTGTAATCAACTTCATCTGCAAGTATCCTGTCAGATCTTTTATAAAGCCTAACCTTCGTTCCAAGTTCGTTGAAAAATGTTGCGGTTTCAAGTGCTATGTATCCACCGCCTATTATGGTCATAGATTTGGGGAGTGTCTGCAATTTTGGATTCATTGAAAAAATATCATGAGATGTTATGCAAAGATCGGCTCCATTTATTGGAAGTATTGAAGTATCAGATCCGCTTGCAATTATGATCGCGCGTTTTGCCCTGTATCTTTCTACACCATCCACAGTTCTTACTTCAATCGTATGATCGTCGATAAACTTCGCAACACCTTTCACGAGTTGAAGATGTGGCAACGCTTCCTTTAATTCCTCCGCATGCTGGGCATACCTGAATTTTTGAACGTTATCTTTGTGCTCGACGATATGGCCGTAATCAAAATCAATCTTCCCGTTCAGTCCCCAGAAATTGAGTTTTTTGGATGTCCTGTAAAGATTTACCGATTCTCTTATCGCCTTTGAAGGCACACATCCTTCTGCAAGACAATTACCGCTCATAACACCTTTATCGTCGATCATGACAACATCCATTCCACCTCTTGCAAGCCTGAATCCTGCCGGGTACGCTCCTCCACCGGCACCTACCGTTAACACATCAACATTTTCCATTCAAATTCCTCCATTCAAGCGATAATTCCCATAGTTCTGAAAAACATGTAAATTGCGAGTACGATAACGAAATAAGCGAATATCTTCGTAAGAGATCCTGGCTTTATCTTCTTGGCAACCAAAACTCCAATTATTATTCCAACTATTGCACCGATCACAAGCCATAATGCCGCTGCCCATGCTATCGTTCCAACACCGCCAAGCCTCGAAAGAATTCCCCACAAACAGTTCAGAGCGATTACCATAAGACTTGTTGCTATTGCATGCTTCATTGGAAAATCAAGTACTAAGACGAGAACGGGAACTATTAGAAATCCACCACCAACTCCGAAGAAACCCGTCATAAAACCGATGAATAATCCTGCTCCGACGAATTTTGACCATTCAGATAAGCCTTTAACATTTTTCAGACTCGGAATTCCAGTATCCTTTGCATAATTCTTTTCTCTCAACATCATGATACCTATTACGATCATCAGAGCCGCAAACAGATACAGTATGAGATTTGATGGTAGTAAAGCGTTGAAATAAGAACCTAAAAAAGCTCCGACTATGCCTGCTACCGCGAAAAGAAAACCAATTCTCCAGTGCAAATATTTCGTCTTGCCCATCGTGTATTGAATGGCTCCGGCAAGTGCACCAACGCCAACGATGACAAGACTCGTACCGGTCGCAACGTGAGCATTCATACCAAGCAGGTATATCAATATAGGGATGGTTATTATCGAACCACCAGCCCCTGTCAAACCCAGCGAAAGACCAATTACAGCTCCGTACGCGATATCGAGAACACCCATCTTGACCTCCTTAAGGCTTTATGTAATGATAACCTTCCTCTTCAAGTTTTGCGATCTCGACAACTCCAGATGGAACAGTTTTAACGAAGACTGGAAGCGCTTTTTCTTCGATCTTTTCTTGTTTCATAGAATTGAGACAAGAGATAAAAGTTACAGAATTTTCCGAAAGCACTTTCATCTGATTTGAAAGTTTCACATCGAGATAACCGGTTACAGCATCTCCGTTTGCAACGACCATTATTGCAAACTCTTCATCGATGTCTTTGATGAAATTGTTCAAATTTTTGATCGTGAGAGCCCACATAACGTATTCATCAACATGAAACAGGACTTTCATAAAATCCTCCTCTTGCATATATACTTGATCAACTTTAAATATGAAATCTGGCTTTGGCATTCGCCATTTACTGCTCATTGCTCACTAATCACTAATCACTACTCTCTTTCCGCCACGTGCTACGTGCTGTTCATTCATTTCACTTTTAAAAGAGATTTACTTATGATGTCCGTCAAGATTACGATAAATATTACAAAACCGTCATCCCCGACCTGATCGAGGAGAATGACACTAAGACAAGCATCCTTCATTTGTCATTCCGGCCTGCGAGCCGGAATCGCATTTGAACTTATTCGCAAACATTTCATGAATGCACATATCCTAATTCCAATATGGTCGGCTTTTCAATAAAGACTTAATTGTCAAAGCACTTTAAATCTACACTTAACATTTTTTGTTACATTCGCGCACATCATGATTTAGTATATAGCGATTATAATCGTAAGATTTCTATAAATCAAATACGAATTTGATATGAGGGTATAAGCGATACTTTATTACCGATTGATAAAATGCAGCATAACGATCTAACACGTTGATTTATTGCAGCAATGCCTGAAGAATTTTTATGTCTTCTTTTGTCGTGATCTTTATATTTCTTTTGTCTCCTTCGATGAGTTTAACTTCAAGCCCTTCAATTTCAAATGCTGAAGCATCATCTAAAAGATCGACATGGGAAAATTTTTTGTAAAGGCTGGCAAGTTCTCCTGCGATACAGCCTTGAGGTGTTTGCATTCTAAAGACTTTATTCCTGTCGAAAAGAGTATATTTGCCGGAATTTTCTATTCTTATCGTGTCCTCACTTTTAATGGCGGGCACAACACATCTTTTGGATCTTATCTCCGATAAGACGTCTTTTACGACTTTATTGGTTAAAAAAGGCCTTGCACCATCATGAACGAGTACCTCGCTATCGGCTGGTACAAGATCGAGTGCATTTAAAACTGAGTCTTGCCTTCTCGGACCACCATAAACTATTTTCAGTTTGGGATTGAGGTACTTATCGAAGGATTTTCTTTCCTCTGCTTTTATGACTATCACGATGAGATCAAAGTTAAGCCTTTCAAAAACATTTACCGAATAAAGAAAAATAGGTTTACCTTCAAAAAGGTAGAGAGTTTTGTTCTCTCTACCTCCTGAAAATCTACTTGAATTTCCGGCGCAAACTATTATGGCAGATTTCATGATTTAGGATTTATGCGCGCAAAAAGCAATTTACCTGCGTTAGTTCTAAGGATATTGGTTATAACCACTTCTTGTTGCTCTCCAACGTTCTTCCCGCCATCTTCGATGACTATCATCGTTCCGTCTTCTGTGAATCCTATTCCTTGCTCTTTGTTTTTACCATGTCTGATTATCTGCAATTTTATTCTCTGGCCTGGCAAAAGTGTTGGTTTGAGTATTTCCGCAAGATGGTTGAGATTTAAAACTTTTACCCCTTGAAGTTGAGCTACACGGGTGAGATTGTAATCAAGCGTTACTAACCTTCCATTGTATTTTCTCGCGAGATTGACGAGATCCTCATCAACTTTTCCAGTTCTGTAAGCTATTGAATCGTCTATCGTAACTTTTAGATCGTCCAAGCCTTGCATTTTTTCAATTATTTCAAAGCCTTTTCTGCCTTTGTCCTTTTTTTCGTCATCTGAACTATCTGCCAATTTTTGCATCTCAATTAACACAAACTGTGGTATAACTATTTTACCGTTGAAAAGTCCTATGTCGAAGAGATCCAAAAGTTTGTCATCAAGAAGAACGGAGGTATCGAAGATGAAACTCCCGTAATTCCCAGATATTTCTCCAACTTTAAACATCGACAGAATTGACCTTTGGGAGATAATCCATGCACCCATAAAGGAAAGAATCACAATTATGGATTTTCCTATTGTGACAGATAAAAAATTATAATTTGTGAAATCGGTCATAAGGTAATTTCCTACCACCATAAATACGACGAAAGCAGCAAGGGCAATCAGAAAATTAAATGCATTTATCCTGTTTTCTTTCAAACGTTTGGCGAGAAAATAAAGTACGATTCCAATCAGAAGCCCGGCTATTCCACCTATTAAAATCACAAAATAAGGATACCACCATCTTGTATCAAAGAGCGCATAGTTCGGAAACCATGCATAACCAAAATAAAGTCCTAAAAATAGCGGAAGGACCAAAAGTAACCATTCGATCATAATTTGTACCCCCTTATGAATTAATTACCATAATTAGTCCTGTTTTTCAAAGACGAAATTCCACTCATTATAACCGTTGCGCGTTTCTCTGCAACACCATCTACACTCATAAGATCATCGAAAGAAGCCTTTAAAAGCCCTGATATGTTCTCAAATTTTTTGACAAGATCATGGGCTATATTCATGGGTATTCTTGGGATACTTCTTAAAAGTCTGTATCCTCTCGGTTGCAAAGTCATCTCAAAGATCTGATGTTCTTCTATATCATACCCCATATAACGAACGAAAGAGAAAAGATCGAGTTTCTCTGCTTTTTGATCCGAAAAAAGCGCTTTCATGAGTCGACCTGGATCATGTGCTTTTCCTATGACTCTTTCACTTGCATAATCCATAACCAATAATTCGATGTTTTCATCAATGCCATCGTTGAGTTCATCCATATGCAATTTGGTGAGATCTCCTTCATTCCCAAGTTCGGAAAGGTAAAATGAAAGATCCCTGTACAGACTTATTATCTTCAAGCCACGATTGATAATCTCGAAAACATCGAAAAGCGTAACTCTGTTTTCCATCTCTTTAGTACTCAAAGATGCCATGGAATTGTCGAAATTCGTCCTGTATCTCTCCATAAGCCTTATTCCCTGATTCATCTGAAGTACTATAACGGAGACATCTTTTACCATGTATTTCCAATCTTTTTGGTAAAGTGTTATCACCTTCCTTCTTTGAGAAACGACGATCACGAGTTTTCCCGTCTGAAGTGCAAGTCTCTCAGCTGTTCTATGCCGTGTGCCCGTTTCGTTCGTTGAAATATTCCTGTCGGTGGATAATTGAACATTGGCATACCATATTTTCTTGAGATCTTCCGAAAGCACTATCGCCCCGTCCATTTTTGCAAGTTCATAAACTTTATTCGGAGTAAAAGGGCAATTAAGATCGAAGCCACCTTGAATAACGCCATTTTTTAAGTATTCTTTTGGATCCTGTACAAGAAAAATAAGTGCCCCTTTGTCCGCCCTCATTATGTTGTCTATCGCCTCTCTCAAAGGCATGCCGGGTGCTACCATCGAAAGTATATCTTTTACACTTTTATCATCAAGCGACATTTCTTCCTCCGAACGATTTTAAAATGGCTTCTTTTAAAGTTTTAACACCTTCTGTTTCTCCAGACCTGTAATCGTTCGAAACGATGACACGTTCTATACCCATCCGTTTTGCCTCCGATATCCTCATTTGCATTTGAGGCACATTTCTAACTTTCCCATCAAGGCCTATTTCTCCTATGAACGCAATTTTGGGTGGAAATCTCAACTTTCTGACGGCCGAAAATATTGCAACTGCGACTGCAAGATCGATGCCGGTATCATTTGTGCGTAATCCTCCGAGAATGTTAAGGTATATGTCTTTATTTTCGAGTGAAATTCCAAGATGACTTGACACTATGGCAGCCATGATCATGAGTTTTGTGTTTTCAAATCCTCTTGTTATTCTTATAGATCCATTTCTGTAACTCGGAGTTGCAAGCACCTGAACGTTTACCATCAAAGGTCTTGATCCTTCTACTATAACAGAAAGCGCACTGCCGGGATCTTCAGAATCAACATCTGCAAAAATTTTTGAAGGATCTGGAATTTCAATCATTCCACTGGTCTCCATATCATAAACCGCTATTTCATCCGTCGGGCCAAATCTGTTTTTAACAGATCTCAGAATTCTTCTTCCAGATCTTGGTTCACCTTCAAGATAAAGTACGCCATCGACCATGTGCTCAAGCACCATTGGCCCCGCGATGTTTCCTTCTTTTGTAACGTGTCCTATCATGAATATCGCGACGTCGTTGGCTTTTGCGTAATCTATGAGTTTCATCGTGCATTCTCTCATTTGGGGAACACTACCAGCGAGCGCACTCATGCCGGCTGTGTAAAGCGTTTGAATCGAATCAAAGACTATAGCCACAGGTTTCCCTTTTGAAGAAACAGATGACAGCACATCGTCCACATTTACCTCGGAAGAAAGGAAAAGACGATTATTTTCAACACCGAGACGTTTTACCCTCAGCAAAATCTGTGGAACAGACTCCTCTCCGCTTACGTAATAAACGTTCCCGTAAGCGGTAAGCGCGCTTGCGTATTCAATCGCAAGTGTAGACTTTCCTATACCGGGACCCCCAGAAATGAGAATGACGCTTCCCAAAACAACTCCTCCACCCAAAACTCTGTCCGTTTCCTTCATGACAGTGGTCATCCTTTGAGGAATGGATATGTCAGATGTGGATGGTTTAAACTCTATCAAAGAAGGGGTACCACTTTGTACCCCTTCTTCAACTCTAACTGCAGAATCCCATGCACCACAACTGGGGCACCTGCCAAACCATTTTGTAGATTTATATCCACATTCAGAGCACACGTAAACGATTTTATTTTTGTCCCGGCTCACTTAACGCAACCTTTCTTTCTCTCTTCCTTTTAAAGACGATCTTGCCAGAAGAAGCACCTATCACTATGGTGTCTCCATCTTCAAACCTATCTGAAAGCAAATCCTCCGAAAGTGGATCTTCTATCATTTTTTGTATTTCTCTCTTCAACGGTCTTGCACCATAAATAGGATCGAATCCCTTAGAAATTATGAGTTCCTTGGCCTGTTCGCTTACTAAAATCTTTATGCCGCGTTCGGAAAGACGCTTTCTGAGATCTCCAAGAAGTATGTCTATGATCTTCTCTATATGCGCTTTGCTAAGCGTATGGAACACTATGATTTCATCGAGCCTGTTCAAAAACTCTGGTCTGAAAGTCCTTTTAACTTCATCCATGACTATGGATTTCATGCTCTCGTAGTTGGCCTCGTTACTTTCCTCAACAAATCCAAGTCCTCTCTTCGTCTTGTTTATGAATTCTCCTCCGAGATTAGATGTCATTATGAGTATCGTGTTTTTGAAATCAACTATGTGACCTTGAGAATCCGTCAATCTTCCATCGTCCAGTATCTGAAGAAGCAGATTGAAAACATCCGGATGTGCCTTTTCTATCTCATCAAGAAGCACAACCGAAAATGGCCTTCTTCTTATTTTTTCGGTTAAAGTTCCGCCTTCCTCATATCCAACGTAACCAGGAGGTGCACCAACAAGCCTCGATACCGAAAATCTCTCCATGTATTCAGACATGTCAATTCTCACAAGGGCATTTTCGTCACCAAAGAGATATTCCGCAAGCGCTTTGGCAAGTTCCGTTTTACCGACGCCTGTCGGGCCGAGGAACATGAACGATCCCATCGGCCTTCTTGGATCTTTAAGACCAGATCTTGCACGTCTTATCGCGCTTGACACGGCTTTAATGGCCTCTTCCTGAGCAACGATACGTTTGTGAAGTTCTTCTTCAAGTTTCAGGAGTTTATCGCTTTCGGTCTTTTCAAGTTTGGTAAGCGGAATTCCCGTCCATATGGATATAGTTTTGGCTATACTGTTCGAATCAACCGTTATTATTTCCGTCTCTCTGCGCTTTTTCCACTCGTTGTACTTATCGTTAAGCAACTGCTGAAGATCTCTTTCTTTAAACCTTACCTCGGCCGCGCGATCGTAATTTTGTTGGGCTATTGAAAGTTCTTTTTCTTCTTGAATTGTCTTTATCTTCTTTTCAAGCTCCTTTATCTCATCCGGAACTGTCATGCTGTTGAGTCTTGCACTTGCACCCGCTTCATCTATAAGATCTATGGCTTTGTCCGGAAGGTAATGATCCGTTATGTATCTTTGAGAGAGTTTAACAGCCAAATCAAGTGCGTCATTGGTATATCGCACTTTATGATGTATTTCGTACTTGGACTTCAATCCTTTGAGTATCTCAAGCGTTTGGTCCATCGTTGGCTCTCCGACGTAAATTTTTTGGAATCTTCTTTCAAGCGCTGCGTCCTTTTCTATGAATTGCCTGTATTCGTCAGGCGTTGTTGATCCTATCATTTGAAGTTCTCCGCGCGACAGAGCCGGCTTAAGTATGTTTGCGGCATCAACTGCACCTTCGGCTGCTCCTGCTCCCACTATCGTGTGAACTTCATCGACAAAAAGAATTATGGAATGATCATCTTTAACGGTTCCTATAACTTTTTTGAGCCTTTTTTCAAATTCACCGCGATACTTTGTCCCCGCTATAAGTGCCGCTATGTCAAGGGAAAAAATGACCTTACCTCTTAGCAATTCCGGTACATCTCCGGATGAAATTCTTTGTGCTAACCCTTCAACTATCGCGGTTTTACCCACACCGGGATCACCTATCAGGACAGGATTGTTTTTCTTTCTTCTCGTTAAAATTTGCATGATCCTTTCAATTTCACGTTCTCTACCTATGACGGGATCAAGTTTACCGTTTTTGGCTTCCTCGGTAAGATCGACTCCAAGTCCTTCGAGATTTTTAACAGATCTCATAACGTCCTGAGATGGATTTGGACGTGTAAAATCATCATCATCGGAATCTTCGTTGTTTTGCGAGGCACCACCCATTTCATCTATCAATTCACGTCTGAGATCAACGAGATCTATTCCAAACTTCCTTAACACATGCGCTGCAACGCCTTCTCCTTCTCTCAAGATTGCAAGCAATATATGTTCTGTTGATATGTAATTTTGTCCCAAAAGTTGAGCCTCTTCGTAGGCGAGTTCTATTATCTTCCTTGCCCTCGGTGTCATCTGGGGCGAAGAAACATTCTCTCTTGGAATTCCAGCACCTACAACGGCTATGATTTCCTGTTTCAAAGATGAATAATCCAGGCCATGTTCCCTTAGAACATTGTAAGCCTCGCCATTTGCCGATTTCATAACACCTAAGAGCAAATGTTCCGTTCCAACGTAAGAATGTCCAAGAGCCCTTGCTTCATCTTGAGCAGCCACAAAAACCTGGGCCGCACGTTTTGAAAATTTATTGAACATAGATAAATCACCCTCTTTCAAACCCTTGGCAAGTAAGCAATGGAAAGATAAATCAGGTTAACCATCACATGAACCGTTGAACTTACCGTCAGGGTTCCTCTCTTATAGTATAGCAAATTTAAAAGCATTCCGAAAACAAAAAGTTTCATCCAATCTTGGAAAGGATGCACAACTGCAAAGGCCACCGAAGTCAAAATCATGGCAAATTCTGGAGAAAAGGAATGTTTCAGATATCCATAAATTGCTCCTCTGAAGATCACCTCTTCGGCAACCGGAAAAAACAATCCTAATGATATGACAGCCACAAATGCATTGGGGTTCATGTTCATCTTCGAAAATATGGGTTCGCCCCATATAAAAGCAGTTAAAAAACTCATAACAAGGTAAACGCCAAAAATACCGGGAAAAGTTATGACGCTCCATACAAGATCGGGTCCAAAAGAAGAAATTCTAAACCACGAACCAATTCCATATCCTTTTTGTTTCAAAATCAAATGAAAGCCCCACACAATCAAGACAGAAAGCAATATCAGAAGAAAGGCAGAAAGCGTGTCAGAAACCCAGCCCAAATATTTGAGGATCGCAAGAAGTAAAAAGATCGGGAAGTTGATCGCTAAAATTATCAGTAAATCAAAGAAATCAACGTAAATTTCATCGCTTTTTTCTTTCACAAAATAATTATAACATATTTTAAGTTCATTTAATCAAAAAGCCAACAAGAACGGCACCTTCGCCAGCGTTTAAAGTTATTGCAGGGCTTGTAGGGCTAACGGTAAAAGTGTAATCATTCCCGAGCTTTGATATGATGTAATTCACGCTTTGCTGTGCATTAACGTGCGCTATGTATATTTTGTTATCCATCACCTCGTATGATTCGACGTAATTGACAATTTCTCTCAGAACTCTTTGAAAACCCAGCACGATCTTGTAAAATTTGATTTCTCCATCTTCTCCTTTCAAAACAGGCTTCACGTTAAGCAAAGTAACGAGTTTGCCGGCTATAAGGTGTGCTCTTCCACCTCTTACAAGATTTTCAACGGTTTGAACGCCAAAGATCGTTTTTACGGTCAAAGAAAGTTTTCTCAATTCTTCGACACTCTTTCTTAAATCACCTGTTTTTGAAAGTTCAACACCTTTTGCAACCAGAGCGCCAAGGGCTGACGTTGTCGTAAGTGAGTCTACCGTTTCAACTTTTCCTTTGAATTTTTGGGCTGCCAATGTCGCACTGTTGTAGGTACCGCTCAACTTGGATGATATGTGAATTGAAAGAATTTCATCATAATCTTTAAGAATTTTCTCGTACAGTTTTTCAAATTCATCCGGATTGGGTTGAGAAGTTGTTACCTTTTTACCCATTTTTATATTTTCAAACATCTGCTGTGTTGTTAGGTCTTTGATCTGTCCATCGACAAATGTTTTCAAATTGATAACTTCAACATCATTTGCTTTGAACCACTCCGAAGGTAAATCACACGAATTATCCGTTACAACTTTTATCTTTCCCATAGCATTTCCTCAAACATCAACAATTTCGTTGTCTATAAGTCGTGTTTTTCCAAGGTATATTGCGGCCGCCACTATCACCTTAGATGTGATCTTCGAGATTGGTATGAGTTTCCCTTCATCTACAATTTCAAAATATTGAACTTTGATTTCCGGATTCACCCTTAATTTGTTCATGGCCTCACTTTTTATCTTGTAAGCGTCCCTTCTTCCTGACTTTATCTGATCGACGGCGTATTTTATCGCCTGATGAAGTATTGGAGCCACTTTCCTTTCTTCCGAAGAAAGATACATGTTTCTTGAACTCAAAGCAAGGCCATCCGGTTCTCTGACTATGGGCATTTCGATCATCTCAACGTTCATGTTCAAATCACCGATCATCCTTTTAAGTACCCTGAATTGTTGAGCATCTTTCTGCCCAAAGTAAGCCCTCGTGGGTTTTACTATGTTCAAAAGTTTATTCACCACCAACGCAACACCATCGAAATGACCTGGCCTGTAATAGCCGCAAAGATAATCCGTTAAATTCGAAACATGAATTGATGTAGAAAAACCTTCGGGATACATCTCTGAAGTTTCGGGTGCGAAGATGTAATCAACATTTTCGCGATCAAGCAACACTTGATCTTTATCAAGCATTCTCGGATACGCGCTGAAATCTTCTCTCGGACCAAATTGGGCAGGGTTCACGAAAATGCTGACAATAACGATATCGTTATGCTTTCTTGCCTCTTTCACGAGCGAAAGATGGCCTGCATGAAGTGCCCCCATTGTTGGAACGAAACCCACACTTTTACCGGCATAATTTTTTGAGATTTCAACCATCTCACTTACATGTTTTATCGTTTTCAAGCCTTTTCTCTCCTTTCAGATATTCAAGAACAAGATTTTTAAGGGTAGGAAGAATTTCTTCCCTGCTTACTGTTGATACCATTTTACCGTCCATATAAATTACACCGCCATTTTTGGTACCAAAAACGGCCACATCCGCACCTTTTGCCTCTCCAAGTCCGTTGACAACACATCCCATGACCGCAACTTTTATCTTACCTCTAACATCTGCAAGCGATTTTTTCACCTCTCTTGCCAGTTTCTCAACGTTTATCTCGGTACGGGCACAAGTCGGACAGGCAATGATTTCAGGGCCATCAAAGACATTCACACTTTGAAGTATGGAATAAGCAACTCCTATTTCATCAACCGGATCGCCCGCGATCGAAACCCTTATTGTATCACCAATCCCTTCGTAAAGCAAATGTCCAAGCGCAAAGGCCGATTTAACGACTGCATCTTCATAAATCCCGGCCTCGGTTACTCCGATATGCAACGGATGAGAAGTCATCTTAGACAATTTTTCATTTGCAACAATAGTTTCAATTGGATCAGAAGACTTAACGGCCACCACTATATCACTGAATCCAACTGACTCAAGCGTGTTGACTTCATCTATGGCACTCTGGACAAGCGCATCAACGGCATTGTCAAATTTCTTAAGGTAAGATTCATCTATCGAACCGGCATTCGATCCGACCCTTATAGGAACACCGTGATCCTTCGCAACACGGGCAACTTCTTCAACTTTCCACCTCGCACCTATGTTGCCAGGGTTTATCCTTACCTTATCAACCCCTGCAAGAATCGATCCTATCGCTATTTTGTAATCAAAATGTACATCGGCAACTATTGGAATTTTCACAAGAGATTTTATGGCTTTCAAAGATTCAACACATGCTTCGTCATAAACGCTGATCCTTGCTATTTTACATCCTGCCGATTCCAAATTTTTTATCTGTTCAACTGTGGCAGTAACGTTTTTTGTATCCGTGTTGGTCATAGATTGAACGGCCACAGGATTTCCACCGCCAATAAGCACACTTCCGATTTTAACAACCTTTGTCAAGCCATCACCCTCATTCTGAAACACAAAATACTATTTACAATTTTATTATATACTCGATCAACTTTAAATGTGAAATATTGGCGGATCCGGCAGGGTATCAATTCAAAGTCTAAATTTACTTCTGTGTACATTTAGACTTGATTGAGTATATCCTAAAACGATTCAGGGTAGATTCGTGATGCAATGTCAAGTTGTGTTTAAAGCATTTAATGTTTATTTTTAATTATTTTTGAATAAAAAGCATGGTTAAATTGCCAGTTTAAAGATTTTCAAAGATTATCTACGTATATCATTGTTAATCTATGATTTCTTATTTTATCTCATCTCATAAAAAATAAAATGATGATATAATCCTTTACTATCTCAAAAGAGGAGGGATCTTTTATGAAAAAGTTTTATTTGATTCTTATCGCTCTACTCGTTTTTGGAATGATGGCATTTTCAACGGTCAACGTCATAATCGATGAAGGGCATTCAGATCAGTACGCTCAATCAAAGCTGACGGATATGGTCAAAACTCTTGAATCTTCGGGCTACAACGTGATATTTTCAACGTCTGACATCACTCCACAATTGTTAAGTCAAGGAAGTATATTGCTGCTTGCAAATCCAAAGTCGCTATCTGATCCGGAAATAAATGCCATAGTTAGTTTTGTGCAAAATGGTGGAGGGCTTCTTTTAACCGCTGAATCAAATTACAAAAAAACAGGTCATTTCGATGTTTTGAACAAATTGCTTGGTGCTCTTAACGCTGGATTTGTCTTCAATCCTGATGAAGTTGATGATAGTTCTTCCAATTATGGCAGTGCTTGGGAAGTTAAAATTAGCGATTTCCCCCCAACTCCTTTTAATATCGCAAATGGTATAAGTGTTATCAAATTCTACAGTGGGTGTTCTTTGGCAGCGCCTGGGAATAATCCACTTCAAAGTGGGACGGCTTACATTATCGCTCAAACTTCTTCTACGGCAAAACAAGCAGACACTGATTCTCAAACATATTCTTACATGCAACCACCTTTGCCTGTTGCAGCAGCACAAATCATAGGAAAAGGAAGGTTGGTTGGATTTGGAACGGCAATATATTCGAACTACGATTGGACAACGAAAGGATATGATAACGCACAGTTTACCTTGAATATTCTGGCATGGCTTTCTGGAAAGTGAGATGAATTAAAAGACAATAAAACACTACCCACTTATAAGGTAAGGATCTGGAAGACGGTCAAAAATGATAATGGCACTGTCACCATTTACGTTGAAGCAAAATTGGAAGTTGGGAGTTATTCCCAAATGACTCAAAATGTTGTAACTGTAAGTGTTGCAAAGTGAAATGACAAAATAAAGCCCCAGTTATGGGGCTTTATTTTTTAAAGAACGTGAGTATAATTCTCTTATTTGATTCATGATGTGCGTCAAGATTACGATAATAGATTTAAGAAGCATTTAAGTCGCCACTTCTATATCAAAATCTGTCTCTAACAGATCATATACTTGATCAACTTTAAATATGAAATATCGTTGGCTCCGGCATTCGCCTTTCGGTGTCTGTCCTCGCTGCTCAGGGAGGGTCAAACATCGAGAGAAGGCACACTGTGCCGGAGTAAAGATTCGAAATCTAAATTAGGTTTAGCATACATTCACGCACATCATGGGTTATTTGATATTTGATTTTCTCGCATTATTGTCTGATGGAAAATTCCATTGTATCTTTTTTGGTATATAATAAAGTATGAGTTTTTTAACCGGAGGAATTTCTGTGGAAAGAAGTCAAGATTGGCTCGATCAGGCTAAAAAGGACATTGAGCATGCAAGATTCGATATGGAAAATGGCTTTTAC
>Ga0315298_1003710_pt1 | contig 23840 bp, 16 predicted proteins | sample WHS_1_MG_FD_203077 | JGI IMG/M metagenome (GOLD analysis project Ga0315298, IMG submission 203077) | Extremophilic microbial mat communities from Washburn Hot Springs, YNP, Wyoming, USA - WHS_1_MG | ecosystem: Environmental > Aquatic > Thermal springs > Hot (42-90C) | place: USA: Wyoming...
CATTGGCGAGAGCATGGTGGCCAAAAAACGCCACATTCGGGTTGGCGTGATGCCTCCCTTGCGGGCGTGCGGAGCCCGTTCCTCCGCGGGGATCTCCACTCAACAGAGACGGCCCTACGGGGCAAATCCGAGAGGCCGCAAGAGGGGGTTTTCTCGGAAGGACTCAGTAAACTGGATCTGGAAATGTGATCATGGGCCTGGGTTTCCCCACCATCCTGTACATGACTGGCGAGCTCCACCCCTCGGCCAGAAGCTCGTCATCGGCATCCAGTAATATGCCATCGTGGATGGCCCAACTCCTTCCCCTCACAGTGTGGGCCATCTCCCGCCTCCTGAAAGGAGTGCTCCCGTCCATCAATCGATAGAGCTTCCCTCCGGGGAGAAATTCCTCGTGGATCCTCTTCATGAGGTGGTACCCACTGAAATACGAGAATCCATGCCTCTCGTACGTTATGGCGTTGTGATAGAAGAGGGCCTCTAGCCTTATACTCTTTATGGTGAGGGTTTTGCAAAAGAACTCGAGGCACTCTATAACCTCCCCTGTCAGGCCGAGACCTCTTCTGGCCTGACCTGGGAAGAGGCCGGCTTCCATCGCTTTTATCTCTTCCTGGATATTCCTTCCAGCCCATCCGAATAAAGTATCCCGGCCTTGGGAGTCCACTTGGGTCAAGAAGCGGGGGCTCTGGGGATCGTTGACCAATAGAAAATCCCACTCGAGCTGGGTGTAGTCAACTGTGTCCGAGATCTGGATCGAGTAGAGAGGCTCCTCCATTCCCTCCAGTCTCACTTCCACAAGGGCAGTCTGGTCCCAGCGAGGAGCCCAGATGCGGACCACCTTCGTGCTCCCGCAGGAGAAGCTTATGGGGTCTATCTGGAACCTCCAATAGAGGCTAGGAGGAAGGAGGATCCTGTAAAATCCCTCCTTCTGGGAAGGACTCAAGGAATTGATCCTCCTGATCCAGCCCATGCTCAAATCCCCCTCTAGTCGATCGTAACGAGGGGCTCGGATGGCCTTGCCCGGGGCAGGCCGCGGAAGCGCTTCTCTAGCCTCTATTTAGCTCACCCATCCCATGGATGTCAAAAGAGCCCTTTGGCCATCTTTTCACTCGCGTACAAAATGGAACTGAATGTTACCACTTTGTAGCGAGCTTGCTCTCCCGAGAAAGGCCCGGTCGTGAAGGGCCCCCCTTCTCCCGTGATCTCCGCTCGTTCAAAGGCGTTGGCACGTTCCTTGCGCAAAGAGAACCGGGGATCGAAGAAGCTTTTTTGGAGGTCGACCATGGCGAGAAAAGTGCTCGTAGAGAGGACCAAAGGAGGGCCTCACCCCAATTTCCCAGTGGGAACTGTGAAGCAAGGGTGGGAGCTCAGTCCGCCCAAAGAGGGGGATCCTTATGTAATCTTCACGGAAAGCGGGAGCGTGTTCCGGACATCCAGGGTCACAAAGTTGTCCAACGGGACATTCGAGACCAGAAACTCCGTGTACAGGCTCATAGTTCTGGAGGAAAGGGCCGAATCGCCCCCAGGGGTCACGAGGGAGGTCTCGGTGGATTTCATGGAGAATCTATTTCCATGACCATTCCGTCGTGGGCGACCTCGAGCTCCACTCGGTCCATGTGTTGCATCATCTCGGGTCCAAGGTGGAAAAGGACAATCCTTTTGGCATCAAGCTCCCCCCTATGAAGGGCGAGATCAGTGTACCGGATGTGGGAGTGGTGGTCTTCCTGGAAGAAAAAACACTCACAAAGGAGCAGATCGCAGCCTCTTGCTAGCCTCGGTATCTCCGTTGTCCACCTTGTATCTCCTGTGTACCCCACTTTCACTCCCTTCCAACCTATTCTGTAGCCTCTGGCTGGGATGGCACCGTGTTCCATCGCGAAGGTCTCGATGGTGATGTCGCCTTCCCTCACATCCTCGCCCGGCATGAGCTCCATGTATCGGACCTGGAATCTCCATTTGTGAGCCTTGAGAATATCGGGATAGGCTGCTCTTATCAGATCATCGCATCTCTGCTCTATGCCTTCTGGGCCAGCTATTACGAGGGGGGAGGTCCTCTCGGAGATGAACTGATAGTCGATGAAGAAGAAGGGGATACCCCCGAAGTGGTCTCCGTGACAGTGGCTCACGAGGATCATTTTCACCTGGGCTGGATCGAGCCCTTTTGCTTTGAGGGCTGGGAGGGTGGAGGGACCACAGTCAAGAAGGACGTGAAAGTTTCCGTCAGTCAACAGGAAGCCGGAAAAATTCCTTCCTCCCGAGCCAAAGGCATCTCCACTTCCCAAAACAATGAGTCTGAGCATTTATCTACCCCTCAAAAGTGGTTTTTCGTCTCTACACGGTTCCCCGGGACCATGGGAACAAACCTGACTGGAAGCAACCTCTCAGTCTTTATCCCTTTTTCTTCCTTCGTGACCCTCACAAGCTCCTGAATCTCCTCTCCCACGGGCAACACCATCTTTCCGCCCACCTTCAGCTGATTCACCAACTCCTGCGGGATCTCGGGCGGAGCTGCCGTGACGATAATAGCGTCGAAAGGGGCCTCCTCAGGCCAGCCCTTGTAGCCGTCCCCGCACCTAACTTTCACATTCCTGTAGCCCAGGCTCTCGAGTCTCTTTTGGGCCTCCCTGGCAAGGGGCTCCAGTATCTCGATTGTATATACCTCTTTGGCCAGGAGCGACAATACCGCCGCATGATAACCAGAACCAGTGCCTATCTCCAGTACCTTTTCCCCACCTTTCAGCTCCAAGGCCTCGCACATGTAAGCCACTATGTAAGGCTGGGATATTGTCTGACCGTATCCTATGGGCAATGGGGTGTCATTGTACGCCCTTGACTTCTCCCTCTCCGGCACAAATAGGTGTCTTTCCACGGATCGCATGGCCTCTAACACCCTGGGATCCTTGACCCCCCTGGCCTCTATTTGATCTCGGACCATGCGGAGCCTCGCTGTCTTCATGGGGTCATCTCCCTCTGATCGGTCTTCCATGGAGGCCTCAATTGCCGGAAGACAAGGGAAAAGGAGTATTGCCACGACTCCCAATATCATCCTACCTATAGGTGGCCTCCCGCTTGGCTCCCAGGATCTTGACACGAACTCCCCTCGATCATAATCTTCTCTGACCCGGAAAACTCGGGGCCTGGGGAATGTTTCCTTTAGGCTGACCACAGAATAGCAGAAGGGTCTCGCAATGTTCAAGGACGTGAGTCCGCCAATAAGTGGTTCTCATGGACATAGTGTCCCTGGTTGCGCCTTGAAGTGAAAGGGGAGGTGAGGAGATGTCCGAAGATCCTTACAAGGAACTTTGCCAGGCAATGGCTCAGAGGGGAGGTCCTTACCCGGGGATGGATATTCCTGAGTTCTACGCATTGGCAAAGGAGCTATTCCTCCCAGATGAGGCCAAGGTCTGTGCCTCAATGCCCAGGAGGCCTTCCAGCTTATCTCAGATAGCCTCGCAGATGGGATGGGAGGAAAGGTCGCTGGGGGAGATCCTGGAGGCCATGGCTGACAAGGGCCTGTGCGGCACGGCGAAGGGGCCGCAGGGAGAAACCCTTTACATGGCCCTACCCTTTGTGCCCGGCATATTCGAGTACCAATTCATGAGGGGAACATCCACGGAAAGGGACAAGAGGATAGCGAGGCTCATAAGGGACTACAAGAAGGCTGTGGAGAAAAGAAGAGGCGGACTCCCGAAGATCACCTTTCCCCTCAACAGGGTGATACCTGTCGAGAAGACCATACAGGCTGGAACGAGAGTCCACACCTATCAACAGGTCTCGTCCTACATAGACAGGTACGAGCCCATCTCGGTCTCGACCTGTTTTTGCCGCCATGAGGCCAAGCTCTCGGAAGGCTCGGACTGTGGAAAGCCAAATCAGGTTTGTATGCAGTTTGGAGACGGGGCGAGGTACGTGATAGAGAGAAGGATGGGACGGGAGGTGACGAAGAAAGAGGCGAGGGAGATCTTGAAGAGGGCTGAGGAAGCCGGACTTGTTCATGCGAGCATAAACACCCAGGAGATAGACTTCCTCTGCAATTGTTGCCCATGCCACTGCATGATCCTCAAGATGGCCCTGGCTCAACCCAAGCCGGCACTCGCTTTGCAGTCGGGGTTCGAACCAAGAATAGATCCGGACAAGTGCGTTTCCTGTGGCATTTGTGTGGAGAGATGCCCTGCCAAGGCTCTCGCGCTCTCACAGGATGTCCCAGAGGTGGACAGAGACAGATGCTTTGGCTGTGGTGTGTGCTCGAGTGGCTGCCCATCTGAGGCAATAGAGCTCGTAGAGAGGGAAGGTATCTCGCCTCCTCCACCTGACAAAAGGGCGCTCAAAGACGCCTTGGTCAAAGCAAGCTCTCATCAAAAGGAAGGCCAAAAGGGGTGAGAAAATGTCGATATTGTTCCAGGAGACCACGATACGAGGACTGACCCTCAGAAACAGATTTGTGAGATCAGCTACATGGGAAGGGATGGCGGACGCCAAAGGGGCCCCCACAGAGGAGCTCATCCAGCTCATGGGGGATCTGGCATCGGGGGGTGTTGGGCTCATAATCACAGGCTATGCGTTCGTGAGCGAGGAGGGAAGAGGTGGTCCGAGGCAACTGGGCATTCACTCGGATGAGCTAGTGGGAAGACTGAGGGAGATGGTGAGGGAGGTCCATTCCAGGGGCGGGAGAATTGTGGCCCAGCTTGGCCATTGCGGGATTCAGGCCGCTTACAATCTGACAGGAATGGAGCCCATAGGCCCCTCTCCCATGGAAGGGAGACCAGGGAGGGGGATGACCCTGGAGGACATAGAAAGGGTGCGCCTCTCATTCGCGAGAGCTGCAAAAAGGGCTGTGGATGCGGGCTTTGACGGGGTCCAGATTCACGCTGCCCATGGATACCTCCTGAGCCAATTCCTCTCTCCTTATTTCAACAAGAGGGAGGACGCTTACGGAGGGTCCCTCGAAGGTAGGGTGAGGCTCCTCGTCGAAGTGACGAGGGGCATAAGGCAGGAAGTTGGTGCGGAAAAGCCCGTTATCATAAAGATTAACTGCGAGGATTTTCTGCCGGGAGGTCTCACCCTGGAAGACTCGGTCAAGGCGGGGGAGATTCTCGTGAAAGAGGGCATAGATGCCATAGAGGTGAGTGGCGGCATGAGACTTGCTGGTCCCAAGTTCATGCCATCGAGGCTGGGCATAAGACATGAACACGAGGAGGCGTACTTCAAGGACGCAGCAAAGGAGTTCAAGAGGAAAGTGGGTGTCCCAGTGATCCTGGTGGGGGGAATAAGATCTTTCCAGGTGGCAGAGAGGCTCGTGGAGGAGGGTTTTGCCGATTACATATCCATGAGCAGGCCATTTATAAGGGAGCCTTGGTTAGTTAATCGATGGAAGGGAGGGGATCTGAGGAGGGCCTTTTGTGTCTCGGACAATTTGTGTTTCGAACCAGCTCAGGCAGGGGAGGGCATCTACTGTGTGACTGAGAGAAGGGAAACCAAGGGAGAATGATAGACCAAGAGGACGGGATCTCTTGCTGCCTCTCAGCCAGTCTGGAGCCATGAGTCGGGCCCCGGGGGAGGGGCTCGGCCCACGGCTCACCCGTCATCTCTCATCAGAGCTCAAGTCCAAGTCTCTCCCATACGGATTCTCCCTCCTTTATTTCCACGGCCTTGAGATAGGGGTATGTCTTGAACAGGAACCAAGCGAGGGGCAAGACCCCCAGCACTATTATGATGAGGTCAGGAATTATCCTGAGATTCCCCAAAAGGGCCACTGCTCCCCTCTCGAAGAAGCTCGCATCTCTCGCAACCCATAGGCCCTCCTTGAAGCTCGTCCAGGCCTGTATGGCTCCAACAGGAAGTAAGGTTGCAAGGGCCATGAGGGCGAGCCCGCCATTGAGGCCGAAGAAGGCGAGCTTCAGGGTGCTATCCTTCCACTTCCCAGTTGTCACGAGGCCCCTCCAGGAGAAAAGCAGGAGGGCGATGGACAGCATCCCGTAAGTGCCGAACAGGGCAGTGTGACCATGGTTCATGGTGAGATAAGTCCCGTGCTCGTAGTAGTTGACTATGGGAAGGTTTATGAGGAAGCCGAAAAGACCAGCTCCCAGGAAGTTCCAGAAGGAGGAGGCCACAAGGAAATAAAGGGGCCACCTGTATGGGAACTCCCTTCCTTGCTGCCGAATGCTCTTGTATTCCATGAGCGATCTCACCACCAGACCGAACAGGGGAACCGGCTCCATGGAGGAGAAGATAGCACCCCAGCCCAGCCAGAAGGATGGCCCACCGTACCAGAAATAGTGGTGAGCAGTTCCGATGATCCCTGTTATGAAAACCAAGGCCGCCGTGAAATAAGCCACTGTGAGAGCTGCCCTGGCACTTGCAAGTCCCATGGCCACAAGGAGAAGGGAAATGGCGGCAACTCCGAAGAACTCAAATATACTCTCCACCCAGATGTGCACCACGAACCATCTCCAGTAGTCGGAGAGGGTCAAATGCGATCCTTTTCCGTAAAACAGCCCGAAGGCGAAAAATCCAACAACCAAGACGGCGCTGAAGACGTAGAACCAGATCAACGATGTGAACTCGTCTTTGTGACCCAGCCTCAAGTGATGGCCGACGGCTCTGTAAACCACCAGAAGCCAAAAGACCAACCCCACAAGAAGCAGGATCTGCCATAGTCTTCCAAGCTCCAAGTATTCCCAACCCTGGTGCCCAATCCAGAACCAAGAGCCCTCTCCTAGCGCTCCTTTTATCCCTGCCACCTCACCCAGGAGGCTACCCAGGGCCACTATGAGGACTGCCACAAAGAGCAATTGAACGAGGGTTCCCTGTCCCTTGGGTTCCCTCCCCCCCACTATGGGAGCCAAGTATATGGCCGAGGCGACCCAAGTGGTGGCTATCCAGAAGATGGCAAGCTGAAGATGCCATGTCTTGGCCCAGCTATAGGGGATGAGATCAGCTATGAACTGGAGCCAAAAGCTCCCTGGATGCACCGTGTAGTGGGCCAAAAGGCCTCCGAAACAGGTCTGTAAGAGAAGAAGGAGCACCACCACGAGGAAGAACTTCGCAGCCTTGAACTGGCTGGAAGTCAGCGGCATGTTCATCAGCTTCTCGGCCAAACTGGGACCCTTTGTGGGACCATACCAGAGCCCATAGTGATGGACCATGAAGATGAAGAGTCCGAGCACCACGAACAGGGAGAAAACTCCCCCAATGGACCAGAAGTAAGTCTGGGTTGTGGGCACGTTGCCCACAGTCCTGTCGGGAGGCCAATTGTTGGTGTAGGTGTAATCCTTGCCAGGTCTCAGGGTGGAGGCAACCCAGGCAGTCCAGAAAAAGAATCGGGAGATCTGCTGTCTTTCCTTTTCTGTAGGCACAGTCCCTGGCTGGATCCCGTAGCCTTTGTGGCCCTCCTTGAACGTCTTTTCCCAGAATGCCTCTACGGCTCTAAGTCCCTGTATTTGAGCCTGGGTAAGGGTCAAGGTGTCCTTGGCTGGATCATACCTGTTGGTCTTTATCTCGTGTACAACCCTCACATCCACCATCTCTCTCTGTATCTGGTCGAGCTGGGTATATGGTTTGCCGTATTGATCCTTCGAGATCCAGTCCCTCACGGCATCCCCCAAAAGCTTCAGGCTCAATGCTGAGAACTCAGGTCCCCTTTGAGATCCATGGCCCCACACACTTCCGTGATCCATGAGCCCGTATCTCTGATAGGTGTTTTGACCTGCCAGGACGTCCTCTCTTTGGAACAATGTTTTTCCATCGGGGGAGATGACCTTGGCCGGATAAGGGGGGAGCTCATCCCGTGCTGAAAACCCCCCCGCAAGCAAGACCACCATCGCCACTACAAAACTCAGGATAGCCGCCCATTTGAGTTTTCCCAATGACATGACCCACCTCCTAGATTTTGGTTTTCACCCTTCCTCTGTCGAGGACTGAGAGGCCTGATGCTCGAGAAGGATCTTTTCTCTGAAATCCTTCCAGTCTGCGAATATCGGATACTCCTTCGGGAATACGGAAATCCTGTCTCCAGGCATGACCAAGTAGTCATCCCTGACAGGCCTTCCATTGGCGAAGACCACCTGGACCTTATCCCTCTCGGCAGAGATGGCCAAAAGGAGTTTTGCTAGACTCAAAGGCTCCGAGCACGGAAAGACAATGGTCGATGAATGTTCTCTTTGGTATCTCCTGAGGGAGCCAAAAAGCTGGATGATTACCTCTTGGGCCATGGAGTCACCTTTGGAAAACCTAGTATTTCGATCCCACATTGCCAGATTTCGCAAGATGTTGTTTGTGTTTCATTGACCTAAGTCAAAAGGAAAGCCTAAAAGTTGAGCCCATCCCAGTGGAAAAATCTCCCACCCCCTTCTCCTGAGGACTTACCCAGCAAGACCATCTTCCTGGCGCCAGACCAATTCTCGGAGGGCCGAACTCGGCACGCCCCCGAGGAAGCGGCCACGCCAACCACGACATTGCCACCTTTTGGCCACGGGCCCCTCGCCGACCCGGGGGTGACGATGACATGCCCGGGCTTGCGTAGGGCCCTTTTTTGCGGACGCGCAGAGCGCATCCCTCCGAGAAAACCGCCTTTCGCCTCATCTCGGGCCTTTCCCCGCAAGGCCATCTTGCCCTGGATGGCCCACCCCGCGGAGGGGCGGGCTCCGCACGCCCGGATAGGAGGCTTGAGCTGGACCCGGGTCATGTCCCCATTAGGCCACCGGGCGTTCCTTTGCCCCCGATGATTATGTTATGCCTCGGCTCGTTTGCGGCATCGGAATGCGGACGCACGGAGTGCGTCCCTCCGAGAAAACCACCCTCAGCGGCATCCCGGGGCTTTCCCCGCAAGGCCATCCGGTCTGGGCTCACCCCCCGCGGAGGGGCGGGCTCCGCACGCCCGGATAGGAGGCTTGGGCTGGACCCGGGTCATGTCCCCATTAGGCCACCGGGCGTTCCTTTGCCCCCGATGATTATGTTATGCCTCGGCTCGCTTGCGGCATCGGAATGCGGACGCACGGAGTGCGTCCCTCCAAGAAAACCACCCTCAGCGGCATCCCGGGCCTTTCCCCGCAAGGCCATCTTGCCCTGGATGGCCCACCCCGCGGAGGGGCGGGCCCCGCACGCTTGCAAGGAAAACTCTCCCTCCACCAGGGGATCCCCCCTTGGGCCACGCCTGCCTCGGTCCAACGGGGACCCATTTTTTGAGAAGAAAAATCTCCGAGAAGACGGCCCCAAACTCTGTTGGGCTCGCATCCTATTGTCGATCACAAGCCAATCCCCAGGCCCCATAGTCAGAGGTGATCTCGGCCGAAGAGTTTGAGGGACGAGTGTTCCAAAGCAATGAGCTGCCCTCCTTGCAGAACCGCGCAACGCTTTCCTTGACTCATCCAAGGAGGGTGGGTATCATACAAAAACAAAAGGCATGGCATAGACGCGGTGATGCCACACAAGGACCGAGAGCGGCTTTGAGCCGTTGAGACGAGCCGCAGATCCGTTTTAGTTTAAGCGGAATGAATTACTAATTGAAGCCGCGCATTTGTCATCTTAGAACAAAATCGTGCGCGATTCAGCAGGAACCTTGAGAAGGAAGGGAACATGACGGACGCACTCCGAAAACAAATCGAGATCAACTACAAAGCATTTCAGGAAAGGTTGCCATCTATTCTTGCTACTTTTCGAGGAAAATTCGCACTTATGAGGGATGGCCGGATCGTGGACTTTTTTGACACTGCACGAGATGCCTACATTGCTGGAAAAAGTATTTTCAAGGACGATCAGCTTTTTTCTGTTCAAGAGGTGGTGGAAACACCTGTAGATTTGGGTTTCTTCTCCCATGCCATGCCTGAGCGGCAGATTTGATCCCGGCGTCGGGCCAGTGATCAATGTCGGGGTTCTCCCGGTGGGCCTGTTAACGCCTTCGTTTTCCGGGAGTTACCGATGTTCCCCGCGTTGATCGACACTGGTGCTTCCGTCACCTGCGTTTCCCAGAACGTTGTTCAGAGTGTCCCGCTTCAGCCTATTGGTATGCGTCCAATGATTTCAGCTACACAATATGCACCTGTCTACGTGTATTTAGTGGATCTTTTCCTTCCTTTTGGGGCTGCTGGATTCGTTGTCCAGGGCATACAGGTGATGGAATTTGCTTCGGGAGGCACTGCGCCGTTCCAAATGCTCTTGGGCAGGGATATCATTTGTAGGGGCACATTGACACTCAGTTTCGACGGCCACTTTACCTTTTGTCTGTAATGAAAACACAGATATCCTGGCGGAAGGAGCTAGCTCCAAGGTTGGGACACGGATGGCCTCCCTTTGAATCGCTAGCCCGTCTCCTCTGAGTGCAAGAGATCAACAGTTTCTGGGAAAAATCCGTATCACTTCAAGCGGATACCACGACAAGTGCAGCATCAACTGTAGCGTAGCATCGTAGGGCCGACGCCCAGAGCGCATTCCTCCAAAAATTGCCCTCGCTCTGTCTCCGGGCGTTCCCCGCAAGGCCACCTCACCCTGGCTCATCCCCCTGGAGGGGCGGGCTCCGCACGCCCGGATAGGAGGCTTGAGCTGGACCCGGGTCATGTCCCCATTAGGCCACCGGGCGTTCCTTTGCCCCCGATGATTATGTTATGCCTCGGCTCGTTTGCGGCATCGGAATGCGGACGCACGGAGTGCGTCCCTCCGAGAAAACCACCCTCAGCGGCATCCCGGGGCTTTCCCCGCAAGGCCATCCGGTCTGGGCTCACCCCCCGCGGAGGGGCGGGCTCCGCACGCCCGCAAAGAGCGATTTTCCTTCGCCGGGACTTGTCCGCATTAGGCCAAGGGACAGCCGTTCAATCATTGAGATTCGTTGCCAAGCCTATTGCCCAATTAGGCGGACCCAGAGAGCGCGTCCCTCCCGCAAAAACTTCTAGTTCCCGACCTCCTCTAAATCTCCCCACCGAGGCCCAAAACACGACCCTTGCCCCCTTTACATGGTGACAAAAAACTTGGCACTTCGTGTCTTTCCCATTTCTCCGGTCCCTTAGGCCAACTGAGCACTCCAGTGGCAAGAAAATTGCATCAATCGGTTTCCCGGAGGGATGGCCCATGGTTGTCCAAGAAGCATCTTCCAGTGAGGTTCCCTCCTAGGTCGCTACCTTCCCAAAGAGACGCACGATCTCGTCCGCCTCAAGACCATGGGCCATCCTATTTGTGGCTGGAATGACCCTGGCTTTTTCCCCGGGTTAATGGTAATAGTACCTCGTTTCCTCTTTGGTCGTTTGCTCTCTCACGAGAAAATCCTGCAAGCACTCTGGGAGGAAGATCATGGCAAGAGATCCTGTGGGCACAGTGGAGTCAGTGTACATGGAGCGCCGAATTTTCCCCCCTCCCCAGGAATTCGTGGAGAAGGCTAAAGTCAAGAGCTTGGACCAGTACAAGGCCACTTATGCCAAATCCATTGAGGACCCGGAGAAGTTCTGGGGGGAGATGGCCGAGAAGTATTTGGTCTGGTTCGAGAAGTGGGAGAAGGTCGAGGAATATAGCTTCAGGCCCCCTGTCTTCGTTAGGTATTTCAGAGGAGGAAAGCTCAATGCCTCCTACAATTGTCTGGACAGACATCTGGGGGATTGGAGGAGGACCAAGGCAGCCATCATATGGCAGGGAGAGCCATTGGAGGAGTCTCGAACCTACACATACCAGGAGCTCCACAGGGAGGTCTGTAGATTTGCGAATGTGTTGAGATCCATGGGGGTGAAAAGAGGAGACAGGGTGTCCATTTACTTGCCCATGATTCCGGAGCTTCCCATAGCAATGCTGGCTTGCGCGAGGATAGGGGCTGTCCACAGTGTCGTGTTCGGGGGATTCAGCGCAGAGTCCTTGAGGGATCGTATCCTAGATGCTGGAGCGAAGATTCTCATAACCTCCAATTACGCTTACAGGGCTGGAAGGATTCTAGAGAGCAAGAAAACCGCGGATTTGGCCTTGGAAGAATGTCCCCATGTGGAAAGGTGCGTAGTGGTGAGGAGGATTCCCCGAGAGACACCCATAAAAGAAGGAAGGGACTATTGGTGGGACGAGCTCATGACCAATAGTTCAGCCAGGTGCGAGCCAGAGGTCATGGATGCCGAGGATCCTCTATTCATCCTCTATACGAGCGGTAGCACTGGAAAGCCCAAGGGCGTGCTCCACACAACCGGCGGATACCTGCTTTATGCGACCATGACCTTCCAATACGTTTTCGACTATAGGGATGAGGACATTTACTGGTGCACTGCGGACATAGGCTGGGTCACTGGCCACAGTTACATCGTATATGGCCCCCTTTCCTCGGGTGCCACGAGCCTCATGTTCGAGGGAGTGCCCAACTACCCGGAACCCGATAGGTTCTGGGAGGTGGTCGAGAAGTACAGGGTCAGCATCCTCTATACGGCGCCGACTGCCATAAGGGCCATGATGCGCGAGGGCGAGAAGTGGCCACAGAGAAGAGATCTTAGCTCCCTCAGGCTTCTTGGCTCTGTGGGAGAACCCATCAATCCCGAGGCTTGGCTTTGGTATTACAGGGTAATAGGCAACGAGAGATGTCCCATAGTGGATACCTGGTGGCAGACCGAGACAGGAGGCATTCTCATCACGCCCCTTCCAGGGGCCATTGCCCAGAAGCCCGGCTCTGCAACTCTTCCCTTCTTCGGGGTAGACCCCGCAGTCATAAGACAAGACGGGACAGAGGCAGAGGTCAACGAGGGAGGCTACCTGGTCATTCGCAGACCATGGCCAGGGATCATGAGGGGGGTTTTCGGCGATCCATCCAGGTTCGAGCAGACCTACTTCGCCCAGTATCCCGGAATGTACTTCACAGGTGACGGGGCCAGAAGGGACGAAGACGGTTACTTTTGGCTCATGGGCCGGGTGGACGATGTCCTCAATGTGTCTGGTCACAGACTGGGGACAGCGGAGATAGAAAGCGCTCTTGTGGCCCATCCCCTCGTGGCGGAGGCAGCAGTCGTGGGATATCCCCACGATATAAAGGGCCAGGGAATATACGCTTTTGTCACCTTGAAACAAGGGGTGGAGCCCACGGAGGATCTGAGAAAGGAGCTCATCCAGCATGTGAGAAAGGAGATAGGGCCCATAGCCACACCCGACAAGCTTCATTTTGCAGAGGCCCTTCCCAAGACGAGAAGCGGAAAGATAATGAGAAGGATCCTGAGAAAGATTGCAGAAGGAGCTATCTCGGAGCTGGGAGATACATCCACCCTTGCGGATCCAACCGTTGTGGAAAAGCTCGTGGCCGGAAGGCTATGATCCGGAAAGGGGAAGGAGGATGGGTTCACGGTAAACCTTTTTTGGGGTTTGCACTCGAATTGGAGTACGGTATCCTTCACAGAACGCGCACTCCAAGGGACCCTGGAGGTGAGGGATGAGGAGACTTTATGGGGGCAGAAATTGGGTTTTTGTGGCACTCATGGGCATTCTCTGGGCGAGCTCGGCCTGGGGGCAAGAGAAGGTGGTTCTGAGTCTTGAACAACTCATTCAGCTCGCCATTGAGAGAAGCCCAGAGATGGCGGAAGCCGAAAAGGACATCCTCATTGCTGAAAGCGACCTCGAGCAAGCCAAGGCCGCTCGCCTTCCCCAGCTCGATGCCCTGGCCATAGGAGGGGTGGTGGATGCTGCGGACAGGCCCATTGTGGTCGTCTCCCCCAGGCCTGGCCCGGGGGACAGGTACTTGAGGGGGAGACTGGAGAATCCGGATTGGGACCCTGGAGACCCAGGCCCCTTCGGAAAGCTGGACATAACAGTGATCCAACCCCTCTATACGTTCGGAAAGATCTCGAGCAGGATAGATGCGGCCATAAAGGGGGTGGAGGTGAAGAAAGCTGCCAGGGAGAAGACGAGGGGGGATGTGGAGCTGAGGGTCAAGGAGCTCTACTTCGCCCTGCTTCTCTCGCGCCAGGGCAAGGAGGCGGCTGAGGATGTGAGCTCCTTTGTGGAGGATGCGAGAAGACGGATAAAGAAGCTTCTGGAGCTTGGCTCCACCTCTGTGGATGAAAGCGACCTTTACAGGGTAGAGGCCTATGCGGCTGAGGCCAAGAGATTCAAAGCCAAGGCCGAATCTGGGTCCAAGCTCGCGTACATGGCCCTTAAACAGATGATAGGATTCCCCCCTGAGAAGGATTTCGAGCTGGATGTGAAGGAACTCCCCAAGGACCCGAGGGCCCTTGGGGACCAGAAGGACTATATCGAGATGGCCCTGAGGATGAGGCCAGAGCTGGAGCAGATAGAGAAGGGGCTCGAAGCGAAGAAGAGCCTCGTGGAAGCGGCAAAGGCAGACATGTATCCATCCATTTTCCTCGCTGGTGTGGCATCTCTGGCTGGCGCACCCAACAGGGAGCACATGGATGTAGCGTATATCGGAGACGAGTACAACCATGCCAATGGAGGGGTTGTGCTCGGTGCCAAGTGGCATTTCGATTTCGGGATTCAGCAGGCAAAGGTGAGCAAGGCAAAAGCGGAATACGAGAGGCTCCTCCACACCAGGGACTATGCCCTGAGGAACATTCCCCTGGAAGTAGCAAAGCACTACCAGGATGCCATCGAACACATGCAAGCCTTCCAGGCCTCCGAGGAGGCTGCATCCGCAGCGAGGAAATGGGTGGTGGTGGCCTTCGCCAACTTCGATATGGGAGTGGGACAGGCAAGGGACATATTCTTCGCTGTGGAGCGCTACGGGAAAAACCAAGGAGATTACTTGCTAAGCCTCCTCAACTACCATCTCGCACTGGCCAGGTTGAGCCACGCGGTGGCTCAGTATAGAGAAAAGACGAATTGAGGGCCGGAATCGCTCCTTGCGGGAGATAAGGCGCAAACTTCTGGGGGCCTGGGTGGCATGGACGCTCCTCAGGCCTCGTTTGATTTTGGGCGCTGTGGCCGCGGTGAGCGTGGCCTGTGTGATCTACTCCGCCCAGGAGCTGGATTTTCAGACTAGCCAGCTGGATCTCATCTCCAGGGAAGATCCCATAGTGAAGCTAGCCCAGGAGGTCAAACCCTTTCAGGCGAAAGACACATTCACCGTGGTAATAGAAGCCCCAACCCCCAGAAGGGCGATCGAGTTTTTAAATAGCGTGAGGGAGAGAATCGAGGGGGATCCATCCCACTTCAAGGATGCCTTCTTCAGGGTGGACCCCGACCTTTTGAGGCCATGGGCGCTCCTCTACATGGACAAAAAGGACTTGGATTTTCTCTCGGAGCGTATAGATCAGTATCCGACCCTGATCCAGGGCATTGCCCATAGGCCCGATCTCACAAACTTCCTGGATCTCGTCAACCAAGAGATGGCTTCCCGAATGGTTCAAGCCCTTTTCACTGACTTCCTGCGCCTCCCCAAGGAGGGGGAGAAGAAGGTCGAAGAGCCCATGGACCTGGGGTTTCTCATCGCGACCCTCCAGGGGGTATTGGATCACCTGGAGGGAAATTACTACTACCTTTCGCCTTGGTCGTCTTTTTTCAAGGAGGGCTTCTGGGACCGAGAATTGGAGGGCTATTTCTGGGTGGCAGAGAAGAAGTTCCTCCTTTTCTTCGTGACCCCGGTGAGAGAGAAGGAGACCTTCAACCGGGCGAGGAAATCCCTCGAATACCTGAGAAAGACCCTGGAAGATGTGAGGAGATCCTTTCCCGATGTCCAAGTAGGGGTCACCGGCCAGGAGGCCCTCAAGACAGACGAGATGACCGTGGCCTTGGAGGACATGTCCTGGGCCACGTGGATATCCTTCGGTGGTGTGTGGATCCTCAATGTCCTCTTCTTCAAGAGCCACACGAGGACCATCGTGCGGATGATAGTGCTGGCCATAGGTCTTTGCTGGACCTTTGGGTTTCTCACCTTGACCATAGGTCATCTCAACATCCTCTCCATGGTATTCGCCCCCATGCTCGTTGGGCTCGGAGACGACTACGCTGTTCATTGGTTTGCCAGGCTCGAAGAGGAGGAGAGAGCGCCCAATACCTCGAGGAGGGAGGCCATAGTGCGGGTGGCCGAGAAGTCGGGCCCAGCCATCCTCACAGCTGGGATAAGTGGGGCACTCTCCTTCCTCCCCCTCGTGCTCACAGGATTCAAGGGGCTAGTGGAACTGGGACTCATCTCCGGCACAGGGATCCTCATACAAGTAGTGGTGGATTTTCTAGCCCTCCCACCCTTGAGTCTCCTGGGCAAGACTCCCCGCAGAAAGGAGGGTGAGGGAGAACCATCGAGGGATTTTCTGAGGCTCAATAGGAAGAAGGCAGCCATAATAATGGCTGCGACCCTGGGTGTTTCGGGGGTCAGCCTCTTCGGCGCTCTGAGGGTTGGATTCGATCTCAATCCCCTGAGGCTCCAGGCTATGGGAACGGAGTCCGTGGTGTGGGAGGAAAGGCTAAGGGAAAATAGCAAGCGCTCTGTCCTTTTCGCCACATCCTGGGCCTCCTCTTTGGAGGAGCTGAAAACCAAGACCGAGGGCCTGAAGTCCCTTCCCGTTGTGTGGAAGGTGCAGAGCTTGCTGAGCCTCCTTCCAGAGGAACAGGAGGAAAAGCTTCCTCTGGTGAGGGAGATATCGGAGAGGATCCCAGAGGTCGAGGATGGACTCTCGGACTCCCAACCAGTGGATCCGGAAAAGATAGTCGACCTTCTCGAGCGCATCAGGTTCAAGATGGACGATTCCCAAGCCGAAAGCTGGGGAGCGAGAAGGCCCGTTGTGGAGCAGATAGCACAGGTGCGGGATCTCACAGGAAGGATTCTCGAGGCCATAAAAGGCGCTGATGATGCCGTTGGCCCATTGGCGAAATACCAGGAGAGCTTTGTCAAGGATCTCATGGATGTCTTCGATCTCATCTCGTCTGGCAAAAGAACATCTCTCATGACCCTGGAGGACATACCAGAATCCCTGAAGGAGAGGTTCGTTTCCAATGGAAAATACCTGATCCGGATATTCCCCTCGGAGGACATATGGGAGCCCGAGCCCAGGGAGAGGTTTGTGGCGGAGGTTAGGTCGCTTGATCCCAATGCGGTAGGGGATGCTGTCACCCTCCATGTCTATAGTAGGGCCTATCAAAAAGCCTGCTTGGATGCTTCCATCTATGCATTGATCGGGATCTGGATTCTCCTTTTTCTGGAGTTCAGGGGAAGCATGGTTGCCGCAGTGGCCTTCCTGCCCCTTTTTTTCGGTACCCTGTGGACAGTGGGGCTGATGAAGCCCCTCGGGGTGAGTTTCAACTTGGCAAATAGTGTCTTCCTCCCCCTGATCGTGGGGGCGGGGGTCGAGTATGGGATAATCATAGTCCACAGGTGGCGAGAGGGGATGACACCTCCAGGGAGCCTTCCCCTGAGCACCGCAAAAGGGGTAATATGTGCCTCTCTGACCACGAACCTGGGGTTCGGCACCTTGATGATTTGCAGACACCAGGGGATCTTCAGCCTGGGGGTACTGTCTTTTGCAGGCAGCATGCTCGTTCTTTTGGCTGCAGTGGTGGTGCTCCCTGCAACCATGGCTTTTCTCAAAAGACCGAAGAGGGCTTCAAAGGAGGAATAGATGAGGGTCTTGGGTTTACTCATTGGAATCGTGTTCCTGGGTGTTTTTGCGACCACATGGGTCTCGAGCGCCGAGAGCCCCACGGATAGGGTTCGAGATGTCTTGGAGAAGGCAATGGATATCCAGACCAAGGCAGAGCTTCAAGGAGATTCTGGGAGACCCCAGAGGGCAAAGCTCATAAGGGCGCTCATAGCCGAGAATTTCCTCACCGCTCAAATGGCTCAAGAGTCTCTAGGCGACAAATGGCAAGCGCTCGCACCAGGCCAAAGAAACGAGTTCACAGATCTGTTCATCCAGCTCTTCCAGGATTCTTACACGAGGATGGTGTTGAATTTTCTGAGGAGAGAGACGGTCCAATACCTCGGGGAAGGGAAAGAGGGCTCCAGGACGAAGGTCAGGACCAAGATCATGAGAGTGAACGAGCACATACCCGTGGATTACATCCTGGTGGAAAAGGACAATAGGTGGTTCATGGTGGACGTCATCATAGATGGGGTGAGCATCGTGAGGAATTATCAGAACAAATTCCGCCAGGTGATAGCCGCTCAATCCTTGGACTATCTCATGAATCAGATGCGAATACAGTGCAAGGCCATAGAGGAGGGCTCATCCTGAGGTTAAGGTGGCGATGGAGCTTCTCTGCTGGGAGGGATGCGCTTTGCGCGTCCGCGGGGGAAGGCCTGATGCAAACCGGGGCATGGCACCGTCACCGGCTCATTCGCGAGAGCATGGTGGCAAAAAAACGCCACATTCGGGTTAGCGTGATGCCATCCTTTCGGGCGTGCGGAGCCCGCCTCTCCGCGACCAGGCCAACCGCAACGCGGGTCGCCTTGCGGGGAAGACCCTGGGATAACGCGGAAAGCGGTTTTCTCGGAGGGACGCACTCTGTGCGTCCGCATTGCAAGGCCGTACGCAAGCCGAGGCATATCATGATCACCGGAGGCAAATGAACCCCCGGTGGCCTAATGGAGCAATCCCCCGATACAAGCAAAGTCCCGTTAGCGGGCCTGCGGAGCCCGCCCCTCCGCGGTGTGGGCCATCCCAACTAGGATGGCCTTGCGGGGGAAGGCCCGGAAGTGACGCGAGGGGGCGTTTTCTCGGAGGGATGCGCTCCGCGCGTCCGGAAATACGGGCCGGACCCAAACCGGGGCATGTCATGATTGTGGGTGGGTGGGCGAAAAGGCCGATGGCCAAAAGGAGGCGCGCTCGGGTTGGCGTCATGCGTTGCTTGCGGGCGTGCGGAGCCCGCCCCTCCGCGGTGTGGGCCATCCCAACTAGGATGGCCTTGCGGAGGAAGGCCCGGGGATGGCGCGAGAGGCGGTTTTCTCGGAGGGACGCGCTCCGCGCGTCCGCAAATACGGGCCGGACGCAAAACCGGGGCATGTCACCGTCACCGGGTCATCGGCGAGAGCATGGTGGCCAAAAAACGGCACATTCGGGTTGGCGTGATGCCGACATCACGGGCGTGCGGAGCCCGCCCCTCCGCGGGGAGGCCAACCGCAACGCCGGTCGCCTAGCGGGGAAACCCGAAAGTGACGCGAAAAGCGATTTTCTCGGAGGGGCGCGGTCTCCGCGCCCGCATTGCGAGGCCGTAGGCATGCCGAGGCACAACATAATCATCGGGGGGAAACGAACGCCCGGTGGCCAAATGGGGACATGCTCCGGCGAGGCCAACTCCGTCCTTGCGGGCGTGCGGAGCCCGCCCCTCCCCAGGGTGGACGATCAAAACTAGGATGGCCCCACGGGGAGAACCCCAGATCTCAGACCACGAAATCAAACCCCCCTCTTTTCGGGAATGGTCCCGCCTCGAAGTCCCATGACCCTAATGAGTTAGCCCCATTTGGAGCACCGAGCTCGGCTAACTTCAATCCCACAAATTGTGCTTGACACCTTCTCTAGCCTGAGCTACCAGTTGCCAAAAAAGACAGCGAAAGTCCCGAAGGAGAGCCCAAGAACCATGCTACGGAGTTTCATGAGATGGGGCCGAAGAAAAGGTCTTATTTGGGTCCTCCTCAGCTTCTTGCCCATTTTGGGAGGCGAGGCTCTGGGGGCTCAGAAAGGGGGGAAGATAGTATTCGTTCTTGGGGCTGCTTACCTCGGGAGATCCCCAGAGGGACCATGGGTCGAGGCAACCGCCAATAGCTCGATTCAAGAGGGAGAGTTTCTCCTCGTGAGAGAGAAGGGTAGGGTTGGGGTCATCTTCCCGGACCACTCTCAGGTCCAGGTGAGGGGGCCAGCCTTGATCCAGGTCATCCAGTTGGCGGCCAGAAAACCTGTCCCCAAAAGGGTCTCCCTTTTCAGCCGTGTATCCCGAGTGCTCGGAGGGCTTTACAGGCTTTTTGGAGGAAGGCTCTGGATAAGGGCGCCACATCCAGTGGATTGGGATGTGGGAGTGGGTTCCGTGGGCGTGAGGGGAACTGATTTGGTCCTCTCTCTCGATCCCAGAACCCAGGAAGTCTCGGTCACTGTTCTATCGGGTGAGGTGCATCTCTCTTCTCCTCTCGGGATGGTCGTCCTCGGCCCAATGGAAAGGGCTTTCATGAGCGCAACCACACCCCCCAGAAAGGAGGCACTCCTCATAAGGCAGGCTCGAACTGTTCAGTGGATTTTGAGGTGTCCCGTATGGGTGAGTCCGAGGGACATAAACCTCGTGGGAAAGACCCACTGGCCCCCGGATCTCCATGCGGCCCTGAAGGCAAGGGACTCAGGCGACCTGGATCTGGCCATGGCGTTAATACCTCCCAGGGAAGATCCCATGGCTCAGATCCTCGGAGGCTGGGTCTTGATGGAAGGGGGCGAGCAGAAGAGGGCTCAGGGGATGATTCGTCCCCTCGTATGGGCACATCCTCTGGCAGCAAGCGGGATGATGATCTCTCTCATCAAGGAAGGCCTCTACAGGGAGGCGCAGGAGATAGGGGAGGAGGCCCTCGGGATCTGGCCCCAGGAGGAGCTCCTCCATGCCCTCTGCGGGGCTGCTGCTTTGGGGGCTGGATCCTTGGAGAGGGCGGCTGAGCTTCTGGGAAGGAGCTCCTTCCCCAAAGAGCCCCTTCTCCTAGTTCAGAAGGGACTTTTGTCCTTCGTAGAAGGGGATCTCGAGGGAGCGAAAGAGATCTCCAACACCCTGGAGAGAGAAGGCCCTCCTGGGCCAAGCAGCCATCTCCTCAAGGCTATATTGCTCAGGGCAGAGGGGGATCTAGAGGCTGCCAGATCAGAAGCCAAGAAGGCAATCTCTGCGGATCCAGGCTTTCTCCCCGGTCTTATCCAAGGAGCTGAGCTTGCCTGGGCCATGGAGGATGTGGAGGAGGCGATGGCCCTCCTCCAAAGTGCGAGGGAGATCGACCCCATGGGCCACCAGGCAAGACTCCTCCAGGGATTCATGGAGCTTGCAGCTGGAAGAACGGGCTCAGCCATGGCCGCGTTTCAAGAGGTGCTCGAGAAGGATCCCCTTTCGAGTGAGGCGCACATGGGTCTGGGCATCGCGAACATGAGATTGGGGAATATGGAAGGGGCACTGGAAGAGCTCCTCAGCGCCTCCTTGGCCGAGCCCATGGCATCCCTTCCATTGAGCTACCTCGGCAAAGTCCTTCACTCCCTAGGCCGGTCCGAGGATGCCCTGAGCGTCCTGACTAGAGCCAGCGAACTGGATCCTCGGGATCCAACCCCCTACCTTTACAAGGGCTTGATCCTCAGGGATCTGAACAGGCCTTCGGAGGCGATAAAGTCCATAGAGGCCTCGATGGCGAGGAACAGGGGCCGCTGCGTTTACAGGTCAAGGTTCCTCCTCGATGGGGATTCGGCTGTGAGAAACGCAAACCTGGCCGAGGCTTACAGAGACATGGGCCTCCTCCAGAGGGCGAAGAACCATGCCATCCTGAGCGTCAGGGAGGACCCCACGAATTCCAGCGCCCACCTTTTCCTCTCAACACCCTTCAGGGAAGGTGGCAGCACCAGGGCAGGGCTGAGGGAGCTCTTGCGGGCGCAGATGCTTTCTCCAGTGAACATAAATCTCTTCAATACCTTTCACGACTACACAGTAATGTTCGAGGGGGCCAAGGTGAGAGGGGAGCTGGAAGGTGGTGGAGGGGAGATGGGCCTAAGGGGCTCGAGCCTCTTCCTGCAAGGAGCCACGGGAGAGGCCGCAGCAAGTGGTCTCTTCTCCTTCCAAGAGGACGAGGGATTCCATGGGGAGAATCATTCCCAGAGGGACAAGATCCTGAGATTCGACGGGAAGGTCTCCCTATCACGAGGCCATGAGATCCTGGGAAGATACAGTATTTACCAATGGGCCCAGGGCGATCATAGGGGCGATACGGACTCCGAATGGGTTCAGGACCCGTATCTTCATCAGAAAGGCCATATAGCCACGGCAGTGGTGGGCTACAGGTGGCGGCTTGGCCCGAGAGAGGAGTTCTTGGCGTACGGAGTCCTGAGCAGGCAGGGATTCGGTCTGGAGGACAAGACCTTTTTGGCCATATCGCCGTCGCTGGGTGCTGTCATGGATCTCGACTGGATGTTCAGGGAGAGGCACGTCCAATTCGGGGTCCTTCGCATGGGAAGGGCAGGGGAGCACAGGTGGGAACTTGGGATCCATGGAGCCAGGGGAGATGCTGGCCTGGATTCGTCCACTGGGGTGAGATGGAGGGGGCTCGAGGGAGGGGTTTTCAACTCTGAAGCCAACAGGCTCCAGAACTGGGCTGCAGAGATCCACGCAGGGGACATATGGAGAATCGGTCCATCGTTATTTCTGGAGGCGAGCATACATCTTCAAGCCATGAGATTTGGCCAAATGCCTCCTGTCTTCTCCTCCATGGCCATGGAGAAAAGGGAGCTGTCCCCGAGGGTCGGTCTCGTATGGGAGGCCAGTGGAGAAGACATAGTCAGGGTTGGCCTCGCAAGGTACTTGGAGCCACCTTACACAGTGATGGAAGGACTCCAGCCCGTCGAGGTAGCGGGTTTTCCCTTGGGGGAGGATTCCAAAGAGGCATCCCTCAACCACGAGGCCCATCTGGAGTGGTACAGGAGATGGCCCCACGGCATCAGCTCCTTCGTCCATGGGCGGCTGAGAAAGCACAGGAGCTGGGAAGCTCATCTCGAAGGTGTGGATTTCCAGGCAGTGAACCTCCAGGAAGTGGATCTCGGGGTTGGCCTCGAGGCCATCTTGCTTCCCACACTGGCCCTTTGCCTCAGTTACGATGTCTCGTTTTTGGACAGGGAAAAAGTGGACGAGCCCAGGGGTGTGTTTCCAGGTGAGGCGTGGAGGGAACATAGATGGGTAGGGGAGCTCAGGTGGGTCCATCCCAGTGGATGGAGGGCAGCTCTGAGACAGACCTTCGCCTTGCAAATGGGGGATCTGGGCCCCCTGGGAAAAAGGCAAGATGCCTTCTGGACTGACCTGGAAGTGGAGAAGTTCCTTTGGGGAAGAAGACTTTCACTTCGTTTCACAGGGAGGAATCTCTGGGACACTCCGTTTCGTCTAAAGACACGGGAGCTTGTGGCTGAAAAGGGAATACCAGCGAGGCAATTGGCAGTGTGGTTGAGATGGAATTTCTGAATTGACAGTGGATATGCTCCACCCTAGAATGAGCCCATAGGAGGGAGGTGAAGGGGATGCCCATATACGAGTTCAAGTGTTCCTCTTGCGGAAATCAATTCGAGCAGCTGATCCTCCAGGAGTCAGAGCTTGAGGGGATAAAGTGCCCCAAATGTCTCGAGCCCAACCCCAAGAGGGTCCTCTCTGTATTTTGCTCCTCCACAGGAGGGGCGGGAGAGACATCTCAGAGGCTCTCTTCGGCCAGTTGCGGATCCCAGAGCTCGAGATTTTCGTGAGCTTGACAAGGGGCGGCGGTCGTCGCTCAGAAACCACGGTAGGGTCTCAAGTGGAGGGGCAAACACACGATCCAGGAGCCAGATAGATGGGAAAGGTCAAAGGGGCATTCTTGGCAACTCTAACTTGGGTCTTGCCATCTTTGGCCTTCTCCCAGCAGGTCTCCTGGCTCCCTTACGATAGGGCCTTGGAAGAGGCCCAGAGAACCGGTAAACCCGTCTTCCTCTACTTCTTCACCAAGGACTGCCCATACTGTCGGAAGATGGATTCCGAGACCTTGGTCTCGAGCAGGGTCGTGGAGTATCTGAGGGAAGGGTTCGTCTCTGTGAGGATAGATGCTGACAGGCAGCCTCAGCTTGCCAGGCGTTACATGGTCAGGGGATTCCCCACAAGCTGGTTTCTGACCTCTGAGGGGAAGCCCATATCCTCCTTGCCTGGCTACGTGGGGCCGGATGAATTCGCGAGGGTTTTGAGGTACGTGATTGGAGGTCATTACAGGTCCAAGTCTTTGA
>Ga0315298_1003712_pt1 | contig 23833 bp, 28 predicted proteins | sample WHS_1_MG_FD_203077 | JGI IMG/M metagenome (GOLD analysis project Ga0315298, IMG submission 203077) | Extremophilic microbial mat communities from Washburn Hot Springs, YNP, Wyoming, USA - WHS_1_MG | ecosystem: Environmental > Aquatic > Thermal springs > Hot (42-90C) | place: USA: Wyoming...
ACCATCCGGACTGCTTCTTCTCTCAATTCCTTCGTGTACTGACTATGCGGTATTCGTGCCATTTCGTTCCTCCGATTCCTCTCATTTTACAGAATCATTGGACTCCATTTTTTCCGTCCGACCTCAAATGTGTGGAATACGCTTTGGAAGTGCGCCGGCGCATGAAGGAACAGCTTAAAAAAATCGGTGGCATGGAATTCTACGATGTCCACTTCAGCTACATCGACCTGGAAGACAAGCAGGAGCGGTTCATCACCATTCCGGAGCATTCTGGAGGTGCCCTGATTCCTGAAGGGCAGCTGAATCCCGGAACGCTACACACCATCAGCGTTGGAGAGACGCAGATTCCTGGCACATACCGCCTGGAGATCCAGTCCATTGCGGGCTCAGGCAAGATTTCTCACTCTGGTGGAGCGCCACGCGAGGCCGTGAAAGTAGCCTTCGATTACTTCAAAGCGAACTCTTCCCGGGTTAGCGCCTCCATCAAGCCAGGAGAGCATGATTTCCACCTACATCTTGTCGAGCTGCAGCATTCCGGTGTTCCTGACGCGCTTACACTCACCAGCTTTATCGCTCTTTGCTCTGCCGCGCTTTCCAAGCCGATTCAGTCTCAGATGGTGGTGATGGGCGATATGAGCTTGGGCGGGACAGTCGTCCAGGTGCGAAATCTGGCCGAGAGCCTGCAGGTTGCCTTCGACGCCGGCGCAAAGCGGATCCTGCTGCCAATGTCGAGCGTAACGGATATCCCAACGGTGCCTGGCGAGCTCTTCGCAAAGTTTCAAACGAGCTTCTATTCTGATCCAGTCGATGCGGTTTTTAAAGCGCTAGGTGTGGAGTAAATATTGTGTATTTGGATAGCCAACGTGCGACTATTCTGTACATGATTTGGGGAAGCTGTCGTTCAGTGCCATAAAGGTGTGAGCTGCAGGTCACCGACCCTTTGGCGCCCGATATCGGCAGGCTGGCCAACGGCTGGACGGTTACACTGAAAATATCGGGGCGTCGGGATAACGCGCCTGTATTCAATGAGGTGTAGCTATATTCCCATTTGCATGGCAATATAATCCCAAATGGACAATAATATTTTCCCGATTGGACGGATCTTGTTGCCGGGCTTGATACTGATATGAATCAATCGATTTTCCCCAGAGGTATCCGGCCCCGAGTCCTGGACGCTCTGGCGGATACCCCCGTCGTTTTGCTGAGCGGGCCACGGCAAGCCGGCAAAACCACCTTGGTCCGCCAATTAGCGGATCAGCAGCGACGATATTTGACCCTGGATGATGAAATTACCCGCCTTGCCGCGAGGGAAGATCCGGTCGGTTTGATCCGCAACATCGATTGCGCGGTGATCGATGAAATTCAACGAGCTCCTGACCTGTTGCTGGCAATCAAAAAAACGGTGGACGAAGATCGGCGTCCCGGCCGCTTTTTGCTTACCGGTTCAGCTAACCTGATGTCGCTTCCCGGAATCGCTGATTCTCTTGCCGGGCGGATGGAAACGCTGGTTTTGCTGCCGCTGGCGCAATGTGAAATTGCGCCTGTACCCGGCGCATCCATGACCTGGTTGGATTCATTGTTTTCCGGCGGGATGCTGACCGCTACAGACCCGGTGGTTGGCATGGGACTGGTTGACAGAGTCAGTAGGGGCGGTTATCCCGAAGCCATTTCCCGGGCCGATAGCCGTCGCCGCAGGACTTGGGCGCGCCAATATATCGATTCCCTCATTCAGCGCGACATCAAGGATATTGCCAGCATCGACAAGCTGGATCAGATTCCTCGATTGCTCAAGGCGCTGGCCCAAACAGCAGGTCAGCTTTGCAACTACAGTCAGTTGGGCGGGCAGGTCGGCATCGATCACAAAACCGCCAGCAAATACATTGCCGTGTTCGAGCAAATGTATCTGATGCAGCGGCTCCCGGCATGGTCTGGCAATCAGCTCTCCCGTCTCGTGAAAACGCCAAAACTGCAGTTTCTCGATTCCGGATTGTTAAGCGCCCTGGTTGATTTCTCGGATCCGCTGCGTCAGAGAATGCTGTTTGGCCGATTGCTGGAAAGTTTTGTTTTTGCCGAATTGCGCAAGCAGATCACTTGGGCTGCAAACGATTACGACATTTTTTACTATCGCGACAAAGACCAGAGTGAAGTAGATTTCGTGATCGAGAATGCATCGGGAGACATCATCGGAATCGAGGTAAAGGCTGCCGCAAGCGTTTCCGTCGGTGACTTGGTGGGTCTGAAAAAATTGGCCAACCTGGCTCCGCAGTGTTTCAAGGCTGGAATCGTTCTCTACGATGGCATCGAAACCTTGCCGTTAGGTCAGGCCAATGGTCGGCCGCTTTGGGCAATGCCTCTCTCAACTCTAGGCGCAGCAGGCTAATCCAACATGAACAAAGCCAGATCAAAACCAGCACCCCTTCCAAAATTCTAGGACTCTGCCAAGTAAAAAGGATTTGCACCTCAATCTCAAGCAAATATGCGTTTGGTCAGCATTTGGTCAGCATTTGGCGTTGAGTCAAGCAACGGCGCGGGGGAACGCGGGTTCGATTCCCGCCGCCTCCACCATAAGCCGAAAAAACCTGCCCTTATCCGGCAGGTTTTTTTACGCCAATTTTCAGATAAATTATAGAATAATCAATCTTTAGTAGGGATTTTATTGTGTTCTCGCTGGTTCTCCGGAGTTCGCTGGTGTTCGGTTGCGTCCGGATGATGTTCGGGTAACGGTGTGGGTAATTCTTGCCTTTTTTGTCCGGTGCGGGTAACGTGATACCCATACACTGAAACAAGTGAGGGCGAAGGATGGGCAAGCTCAACGACAAGCAAATCCAAGCGATCAAACCTGCTGAGAAACAAGTGAAGTATAGCGATGGCGACGGATTGACATTGGTCGTCATGCCTTCAGGGTCGAAACTCTGGCAGCTTCGCTATCGGATTGGCGGGCGTGCGGGGAAAGAGAAGACCTTGTCAATTGGACAATACCCATTCGTATCCTTGAAGGAAGCACGAGAGCAAGCGATCCAGGCTCGAAAGCTGATTGCAAATGGTGCAGATCCGTCGAAAATGAAGCAGGAGGCACGTGCTGCTGCTGTTGAGGCAGAGACCAAAGCTGCCGTTGACTCTACCGAAGCGGTCGAAACCATTAGCCGGGAATGGTTTCAGAAGTTTTCTTCAGGCTGGGTGGACAGCCATGCCGACCGTATCATTCGAAGACTTGAACGCGATCTCTTTCCTTGGGTCGGTTCTGCAGAAATTAAGTCTATTACTCCGGCAAGCCTTTTATCCGTTCTTCGTCGTGTTGAAAGCCGTGGAGCACTGGAAACGGCGCATCGCCTGCTTCAGAACTGTGGACAGATTTGGCGTTATGCTGTTGCGACCGGGCGTGTTGAAAGAGACATTACAGGTGATCTAAAGGGGGCCTTGCCACCAGCCAAGGAAACCCATCTGGGCGCGATCACCGAGCCCAAGGAGATCGCCACTCTCCTTCGAAGCATCGACGACTATCGTGGAGGTGAGATAGTCAAGATTGCCCTTAAGATAATTCCATATTTGTTCGTGAGGCCAGGCGAGCTTCGTCATGCGGAATGGGAAGAATTCGATTTCGAGAATTTGGAGTGGGTGATTCCCGAGGGCAAGATGAAAGCCAGGCGCCCTCACGTTGTTCCCCTTTCTAGTCAGGTGATGGCACTGCTCGAAGAATTGAAGGTCGTTAGCGGAAATGGCAAATATCTGTTTCCCTCGCCGACCTCTAAATCCAGGCCGATGTCCGACATGGCGTTGCTCACAGCAATCAGGCGGATGGGGTATGGCAAGAATGAAATGACGGCTCATGGTTTCCGCGCCATGGCATCTACTAACCTGGAACATCTTGGCTATGACGTTCGTCTCATCGAGCTTCAGCTCGCGCATGTCGATCAAAATGAGGTTCGGGCGGCCTACAAGCGCGATGTTTCCAGACTTCAGCTTCCTCTCCGTAGGCAAATGATGCAGCGCTGGGCCGACTATCTCGATCAGCTGAAGAGCGGCGCAAAAATTTATGAATTCAGGTCGTTAGAGGGGTGAGAGGGGCAGTTTCCGGCTGCCCCTTCTCGGTGCCGCTGCGAGCCGCATCGACGCATTTCGCTTTGCGAAATGTTCGACAGCCCCTTGGTACGCATTGGAAATTTTAAACTTGCATCCATTTCTTGACTCCCTCGAAACGCCCATTGCAGAATTAAATGGCCTCGCCAAGGGATTTCCGGCCCTGAGGCGCAAAGCATCGACGAATTTTCGCGAATTTTTTAACAAATTCGTGAGGTTTATTCATGGCTTTTTCACCCTTCATCGAGGATTCTTTTCTCGATCTCGAGTCAGTCAAGAAAGTTTCAAGTCTTTCAAAAACAACAATCTATGGGTTGATTTCAAAAGGAAAGTTTCCTCCGCCCATCCAGATTTGCGGAGCGCGCCGGGTTGTGTGGAAAGCTTCAGCGATTAATTCGTGGGTTACTGCCCAAGGAGATGAGCCATGAGGAATCCCCGGACGAGAGGGCAGGAGAAGATCCTAGACGTCTTGGACATCGTCGGGAAGTTCGGCTTCGCTTCCCCGGAAAACATAACCCTTGCGAGCGGTGCGAAAATGCGGGGGTACGGCGAGCGACTCCATAAACAGGGGCTTTTAACGAAAGGCGAAGTCTCAGGGCTGGTTGTCAAAGGGAAAGCCGTAACCAAAATTTACGGACTATCAAAAAAGGGTGCAGGCTTGGTTGGCCTGGAGCCTGTGGATATCTGGAAGATTTCAGTCTCCCGGATGGCCCATACGCTGATCACACAGAAGATCGTGATCGAAGCGTTCAAGAAAAGTATCATTCCATGCGCCGGTTTGGCCACCGATTACACCGTCGAGCCCCAAGGTGCGGGAATGCATTTTCGGCCCGATGCAACGCTCCTTTGCCATGCCTTGGTGGAGGAGGACGCCTTTGTGGGAGTACACATAGAGGTGGAGCTGTCTGGAAAATCGGGCGGTGAACTGGATCGATTTTTGGCCAAGCTGCACCGCTCCATGTGCTTGGTTCATTTTGAGAGTACTCAATTGATGAACCACTATCTAAGAAAATTGGAAGAGTGCGACATCAAAAATGAGTTGACGAAATGGTTCAAGCGAGGGGACGGCAACTATGTCCCGGACGGTGTTTTGCGGTTTGCCGAATTGGATTTTTCGGGTGTATATTTCCAAGCCCCCGATCAGCGCCACAACGTGCATGATTGGCTCTTTGATCAAGCCATTTGAATTTGCCTTTTGTCGCGTTTCTGATTGCCCATACATATCCCCTTCCCAACCCATACCTGACACCAACCTGAGATATACCCGCCCCATATCAGGGCGGATGCCTCCTGTTCTTGGGCGGGATATAATCAATAGCCGATCCCGACCACCCCATTTTCCGCTGGGAAGCGCGGAAAATCAGGGCTCTCGCGCAAGGGCGCGAGTCCGGGCAAGTCAAAGGCAACCCCAGGCCGCCCCTTCGCTAACCGCTCGGGAACCCCTTTTCGGGACGTCGCCTTTCCCCTCCGGGAAAACGCTCGGTCGCGCTACCGCACTCCTGGCCCTGGACGGGCCATCCCCAAAAGGGGTTCCCGAGCGCTTCGCTTTCGGGGCGGCTGGGCTTTGCCCCCCGCTGCGAAACCGGGCGCAAGGGTGCGCCCTATCGCCGGGGCAAGCCCGGACGATTTCCTTGCGGCTCCCCCCAAAGCATTCGCCAGCGCCGGCTGGCTCACCGACCACCCCGATTCCATAGCCCCCTGAGGGGGCGTCGGCTCGGGTCGTGCCTACGGATATTCACTGTTTAATTTTTAGACAGTCTGAACATTGCAGCAAAGGAGATCATTGTGGTCATCCGTCACTTCAAATGGCTGCTTTTCGGCCTAAGCTGACTGTGGTCTGGTCCGTCAGGTTGGGCAGGAAGGTGCCCGTAACCTGCCGCTGCAGCCTGCAATTGGCGTGAACGTCCGCTTCCCTTTTCGGCGAACTGGCGCTTCGTGCCAGAAGCGAACATTCGATCTGTGATCTGTTCAATGTCGGTTCACTGTGTTAAGAGGTCATCCTTAGTGCAGATTTACAAAGCCATTCAACTTCCCGGCATTTGACAGTTGTAACTGGAGAATGAGCTTCTGCTACTTTGACAATTTGTCGAGTCGATAGGAAGTTAAGCAAACGCTTTCTGCGCGCAACAAAGCAATATTGAATCGGCGGTGGTTAGATATACGCTTCAGTAGGCACATCCTGAATCGATTCGAAAGAAGGTCTTGCGAAATGGTATCCCTGGAACAGGCAGATGCCTGCATCCTTCAGCCATTGGTATTCCTCCCGTCTTTCCACACCCTCTGCGATGATTGCAATCGACAGGTCCTGGCAGACCTGCACAATGCCTTTGACAATCGCCTGGCGGGGGCGGCTGGTGTCGATTCCATTCACGAGCTTGATGTCGAGCTTGATGTAGTCGGGCTGGAATTCGCTCAGCAGATTGAGTCCCGCGTATCCCGCACCGAAATCGTCGATCGCCGTCCTGAAGCCCAGCTTCTGGTATGTCTTGATGATGGCCAGCAGATGGGCATGGTCGCTGATTTCCTCCCCTTCGGTCACCTCGAAGATGATCCTTTCCACGGGAAAGCCGTATTCGGCAGCAGCAGCGAGCGTGGTGCGGATGCACAGTTCGGGCTTGTACACCGCGTTCGGATAGAAATTGATGTTGACGTTGGACGGAATGCCGAGCTCCGAGGCCATCTTGACGATCTTCACGCGGCAAGCCTGGTCGAAGCGATATCTCGTTTCGTCTGTCAGGCGATCGAGAACGCTCGACGCGGACTCGCCCGCCGGACCTCTGACCAGCGCCTCCTGGGAAAATACGGTGCGCGTTTCGATGTCGACGATGGGCTGGAAGGCGAACGAAAATTCAATGTCCAGACCAGCGCCTTCCGCACAGTTTTTGCATGAAAGCTCGACGAAATGATCTTTGTCCATGCTCTAGACTCTAATCATTTCGCTAATGCGGCGCAAGAAGAAAATGCCCGGGACATGGATCCCGGGCGTTTTGTCTCATGAACTCAATAGTCCATGTCGGCCATGGCTGGAGACGTGGCCTTTTCTTCCTTGGGTGCCTCTACGATCGTGGCATCGGTTGTCAGGATCAAGGCGGCGATGGATGCTGCATTCTGCAGCGCAGTACGGGTTACCTTGGTCGGGTCGATAACACCTATCTCGACCAGATCCCCGTATTCGCCGGTCGCCGCATTGTAGCCGAAGTTGCCTGCCCCGGCTTCGACCTTGGCGACAACGACAGACGGCTCGTCCCCCGCATTGGAAGCAATCGCCCGGATGGGCTCCTCAAGGGCGCGCAGCACGATCTTGATGCCGGCATCCTGATCGTGGTTATCGCCCTTCAGGTCCTTGATCGCGGCTCTCGCCCTGATCAAGGCAACGCCGCCACCGGGAACGATGCCTTCTTCCACGGCTGCGCGTGTGGCATGAAGCGCGTCGTCGACCCGATCCTTCTTCTCCTTCATTTCGACTTCCGTTGCAGCCCCCACCTTGATCACGGCAACGCCGCCAGAGAGCTTCGCGATGCGCTCCTGCAGCTTCTCCTTGTCATAATCTGAGGTCGATTCCTCGATTTGTGTCTGGATAGCCTTGACGCGTGCCTTGATCGCTTCAGCTTTGCCTGAACCATCGATGATGGTGGTGTTTTCCTTGTGGATCTCGATGCGCTTGGCGTGCCCGAGATCGGCGATGCTCGCCTTTTCGAGCTGCTTGCCTGTTTCCTCGGAAATCACCGTTCCGCCGGTTAGGGTCGCGATGTCTTCCAGCATGGCCTTGCGCCTGTCGCCGAAGCCAGGCGCCTTGACAGCAGCAACCTTGAGGATGCCTCGCATGCTGTTGACGACCAGGGTCGCAAGCGCCTCGCCCTCGATGTCCTCAGCGATGATCATGAGCGGCTTGCCTGCCTTGGCGACTTCCTCCAGGACGGGAAGAAGATCCCTGATGCTGGATATCTTTTTGTCGTGAAGCAGGATCAGCGGGTCATCAAGGATGGCCGCCTGTTTGTCGGGGTTGTTGATGAAGTAGGGGCTGATGTAGCCACGGTCGAATTGCATCCCTTCGACGACATCGAGCTCGTTCTGCAGCGATTTGCCATCCTCGACCGTGATGACACCTTCCTTGCCCACTTTTTCCATTGCGAGCGATATGGTTTCTCCGATGGAGGCGTCGGAATTGGCCGAGATCGAGGCAACTTGGGCGATTTCCTTGCTGGTCGTGCAGGGTTTCGAAATCTTCTTGAGTTCATCGACCACGGAAGAAACCGCCTTGTCTATGCCTCGCTTCAGATCCATCGGATTCATTCCTGCGGCAACGTATTTCATTCCTTCCTGGACGATGGACTGGGCGAGGACGGTGGCAGTGGTCGTTCCATCCCCGGCAACATCCGCAGTCTTGGATGCGACCTGTTTGACCATCTGGGCACCCATGTTCTCGAACTTGTCGGCAAGCTCGATCTCCTTGGCAACCGAAACCCCGTCCTTGGTGATATGGGGAGCGCCGAAGCTCCGCTCGATAACAACATTTCTTCCCTTTGGTCCAAGCGTGACCTTCACTGCATCGGCAAGAATGTTGACGCCCTTGACGATTCTGGAGCGCGCATGATCGTGGAATTTGACTTCTTTAGCAGACATGATTCAATCTCCTGGAAATATTGCAGATTACGCAGCCTTCTGAAGCTGTGCGCCAGAGTTTTCGATGATGCCGAGAACGTCCTCTTCCTTCAGAAAAAGGTATTCCTCGCCGCCGAATTTCACTGTCGTTCCCGAATATTTTCCGAACAGCACAGTGTCTCCTGTCTTTACCTGAAGAGGCTGTAGGGTTCCATCCTTCATCAGCCTTCCGCTGCCGACTGCGACGACTTCGCCCTGTTCCGGCTTTTCCTTGGAAGAATCCGGGATAACAATTCCGGATGACGTCTGCTTTTCCTGCTCAACCCGCTTGACGATAATCCGGTCGTAAAGGGGACGAATTTCCATAACAATTCTCCTATTCGATAACAGATTAAAGTTAATGTGAATGAGCCTTCAAACCCCATGATTCATGGGCCAAAGGCAACGCGGCAACTGCCGCATTGGTCAAAATAGGGACTGCCAGAATAATTTCAAGTCCTAGGGCAGGACGATTTTTCCGATACGCCCAAGTCTGTAACGCGTCAGCGAAATACGCGTCCCTACCAGGGCCTTGGCGCCCAAAGGGCAGGGCAGCTGGCGGCTGCCGTCCATGGTCAGGCTGTCATCCACTGAAGAGAATTTCCATAATCCGCTCTTGACGGGCCTGAATTGCCAGCGCACATAGCCGATTCTGGCGCCGAGCTTCATCATGTCTTCCAGATCGGGCGCTTCCGAAACGGTCAATTTCTCGCCATAGGGATCGTCGCCGAATGCCTGCCTGAATTCGAGAAATTCCCGGTCGGGTGCGCCTATGGTCATGCAACTGCGCCTTTCCTCGCGCTCGAGCTGCCATGCGCCGAGCTGCCACGCAGCATCAAGCATGGCCTGGTCGAGTACGCTCATGTCGTGCCACGCTTCGTTCAGCTGGACGACGGAACTCGGAATGGGCAGCTTTTCATCGCCAGATGCCTGCTGACGTTTGAATCCATGCCAATGGAGCATCAGAAGCAGAGGCGTGTTGATTCTTGGAATTGCCGTCAATGTGACTGCGAAAAGGGGTATTGCAATAGCATCAACCTGATCGTTGATCATCTTGAAAACATCCATGACACCTCCAGGAATGATCCATGACTTGAATCAAATTTATCAGGAATCCAGTGCGTAATTCAAGGCTCGATAATCTGATTCTGATTGAGTGGCGTGCGATGTTTCCGGCAGAGCCGATATTTCCTGGAGATGGAAGGTGGCCGTCTGGAAGACGGCCACGTCAAGGGACATCTTTATTGCACTTTTATCGATACTGATTTTGTATTGCCCGGATTGAGTTTGGGCAATTCGATTCTCAGCACGCCGTTTATGTAAGTGGCTTTTGCGGCATCAATCTTCACCGGAACGGGCAAAGGAAATACCCGCCGAAACGAACCATAAGCGCATTGGAATGTCCGCCATCGACCTGAAGTTTTCTCGTTTTCGAAACGCTTTTCTCCTCGTACAATCAGCATCTCTCCATCGATTTCGATATTGAGATCTTTTTTGTCCATACCTGGAGTTTCCAGCCGAACCACCAACTGCTGATCATCCTCGAATAATTCCGCCCCGAGTACGGACCAGCCAGTTCCGGCAGACCAGGAATCGTCATCAATTTGCGAAGCCACTGGCAAATTCGTTTTCTCTCCAGGCTTGAAATGAGTCAACGCATCGCCTGTTGATTTCCATAAATGACGCCATCCTTCTGCCATGCCGTTCAGCCATGACTCCATGTTTTCCTTGAGATTATCGAGCCTCATGATCAATCTCCTTTGTATTCGATCGGTTTCATCAGGATTGAATGGCGATTTTCCTAGGCTGAGCATGTTCAGCCTTCGGAATTCGCAACTTCAAAACACCCTGCTGGAAGTCGGCCGAAATCTTGCTGGTGTCCAAGTCTTTTGACAATGTGAATACCCTCTTGAAATTGGGCAAATCCACATCAGCATGGACAGCCTCCATACCTTCTGGCATCACCAACCCGAGTTCTCCCTCCAAAATCAAGGTGTCGCCTTCAACATGGATGTTCAGCTTTTCTTTCGGCACACCAGGGAAATCGGCGAAAAGCGTGATTCCATTAGCGTCTTCAACAACATCTACCGGTGGGCGGATTGCCTCTCTGCCAGAATTATTGTCATTACTACTTTTTTGTACCTGAGTATTCATGTCGACCTCCTCACTGGATGGCTATGCGACGTGGTTGAATAGCTTCTTTTCTGGGCACACTAATCTGAAGAAGCCCATCGTGATATTTTGCTGTGGCTGAATTCGTGTCGACGTCCTCCGGCAAAGAAACGCGTCGGCGGAACGGGCCAGTAAAACGCTCGCTTATATGCACCGTCGACTTTTCCACGGGCAAATCAGCCTTGCGTTCCCCACTGACGGTAAGCGTTCCCTTTTCGATTTGAACGTCGATAGCTGAAGGATTCATTCCGGGGACAAATGCGTATATTTCGACGGATTTTTGGGCAATTCCGACATTCATTGCTGGATAGCCACCTTCAGCGCCGCGGATGCTGGGCGAGTCACCTAAACGCCGCTCCAAGACTCTCTGCATCCTTTGCATTTCCGCGAATATGTCGCGAGGAAAAAGATTACGATAAATCATGATCATCTCCCTATGTGCATATGAATTAAAAATCGTCAATGAGAATGACGCATGATTATTTATGATCGAACAACCAATTTTTCAAGTCGTTAAAAGTCGATCAAGTACCGATTAGGGCATCAATATTTTCTGTATTTACAAGGGACTTGAAAATCGAAATTGTGATGCCATTTTGCATTCCGCTGATCTTAAATGGACTTCATTATGAGGAGAACGCATGGAACACAAACCTATTGAAAGAACAACTTATCAGTGGTTTGAGCACGGCGTCACCCTAGTGCTCGCATTCCTCATTTCAATCATGATCCTGACCGCACTGTGGGGGTTAAGCATCGAGGTCTACCATCTGGTGCTGAAAGGTGCGCTGAACCATCTTGATCACGAAATATTTCAAACTGTTTTCGGCATGATTCTGACCTTGCTGATCGCCCTGGAATTCAGCCATTCCATTATTCACCCTTCGGCAAGGGAGGGGGGGATCATCAAAACCAAAACAATAGTTCTCATTGCGATTCTTGCAATATCGAGGCAATTCATCGTGTTCGAGCTGAATGCGCACTCGTCTTCTATGCTGGCAGCTTTGGCTCTTTCTCTGCTTGCCTTGGGAATCGTATACCGCTTGATCCGGGAGTGTTGAGCGATCATGGAAAAATGTTATCCATGATTTTGAGAATTCCAATAGCTTGGCGACTGGAATGCACGTGTCCGTCCGGTTTCAAGATGAAGCGGGCACTTGAGTGTCTCGCTCCATGAAGCAAAATTTGGCTGCTCAGGGCACAGACTTCCCATTGTCGGTCGTCGCCGAAAGCGGTCACTGGAAGTTTGGTGGCGAAAACCGATGGCGGCTTTCCGGCATGACTCCGAATTCGTATTCCGTGCCCAGAGCCGTCATTTTATCGATTAAATATCAGTGGCAGGTATCAGCTTTAAGCGGTTAATAATTTACATCATCGATTTTCAGAAATATTCCGTGAATAGAATATGCCAGCTTCATTATTACATCATCACCTCCAAACTTTAGCCCGCTTTGAGCGGGCGTCTTTTTTGATGTCTTGTCAAATACCAGAATTAAGCCCAACACATTGCAACAAACTAGGATTTAGCCATAACTGTAGTAGAATGTAAGAGAAAACTTCTTTTGCGTTAGGTAGTTAACATATAATCCGCTTCTTCAAATGACATGAGCAAACCAGACACCATTCGAGAGTGACTTGAGTTGGCGCTGGAAGCAGCGAGCTTGGATTTTTGGGAAAATGATCTGGTATCTGGCTCGGTCACCCACAAGGCCCGACGTCCCCCCCATCTTGAGTAGCATGTGAAATTAGAGTCCAATCCCAACCATGAAGGAGATTGGACATGAAGAAGAGATTTACAGACGAGCAGATCATAGGATTTCTGCGTGAAGCAGAGGGCGGAATATCCATCAAGGAATTGTGTCGACGGCATGACAAGACACGGCGCTTATGAATGCAAGCAGGAAGCTTTGGCCGAAGGTGATAGGGCTACGAAGAATGGGCAGTAACTCAAGAAATGGCTATGGGGGCTAACATGAGGCGTATTTTGCTTGGTATTGGAAGAAGTACATCGAAGACCAAAAACCAGAGGAGCCGGACGATGATTTTCGGGTGTTGTAAGTCGGCGAAAGCCGACACGAGTACCGGCTTGAGCCGTAAATCTAAACCCTCGCCTTTAGGCGAGGGTCGTTAACAATATGTTCGAAGTAATCCCGATGCCAACCATACTGATGGTGATTGCTGGCATGTGTCTGTCGCAATCGCTGTTTTCGACGAGAAATGCAAGGTTTTCGGTTAGTATGCGTTGGATTCAGGATTATGACCTTCGTGAAGAGGAGATCTTCGGCAAATCGCATTTTGAGAGATTTCCGAAGATCCCTGCTCTCAATCTCATACGATGCCTTGAGAGACGAAAAGGGGAAGGGAATGTCTAACTTGCGGTTTCTCATGACTTTTGCCATGATTTTCTGTTTGTACTTATCCATTCCAAGCCTAGCAAGAGGATTCAGTTCAATCCCAGTCACTTCCATATATTCGCCTCTCAGGCTAGGATCGGCTGATGAAGAATTGGCAAGCGGCCATGTGATCAGGGATAATTTTGTCATGGCTAAACCAGCCACCAAACCATGGCGCATAGCTTTTCTTTTTCCACACATGAAAGACCCCTACTGGATAGGTTGCGACTACGGAGTTATCAGCGAGGCAAGACGTCTAGGTATCCAGGTTGATATTTTTCCTGCGGAAGGATATGACGACCTCATAGGTCAATTGCGCATGATGGATGAAGCGATTGCTGCAAAATATGACGCTATTGTTATTTCTCCGATCAGCATGACTGCCAACAATCCCTCAATCGCAAAAGCTCACGCTGTGGGAATCCCTGTTTTCGAGCTTGCCAACGACAGTAGCAGCAGAGATTTAACGCTCAAGGTGACCACTTCATTGAAGGACATGGGCCTCAATGCCATGAAATGGGTCATCAAGGATGCGCAGATGAGGGGATTGAAGGCCATCAATATCGTGCTGCTTCCTGGTCCCGCAGATGCAGGATGGGTCAAGGGTGAGGTTGCGGGCACCCGAGAAGCGATAGGCAAGTCCGCCATCAAGGTCAATATTCTCGACATCAAATACGGCGACAGCGATAGGATCATACAATCCAGGCTCGCGGCCGAATTGATTTCCCGCTATGGCGAAAAGATCGACTACATTCTCGGCTGCACGGGATGTGCTCCTGCGGCCTTGCTACCAATCAACGATGCGAAAATGAATGGTAGGATCAGAATCGTCGCCTTTGATCTGACTAGGGAAATTGCCAGACTCGTCAAGGACGGCGAAATTTCAGCTGCAGCCGACACGAAAGGAGTGAGCCAGGCCAGGGTGGTCACAGATGCCGCTGTGAATTTCCTCGAAGGCCGAACCTGGCATATGCCCAAAGTCATGCTCATCAAACTCGGATTGATTGATCAAAGCCATTATTCTTCATACAAACTCGACACGTCCATTGCACCTCGAGGGTACGAGCCTGAACTCTCGTACGTACCGAAAGGCAGCCACAAGTCTCTCGATGATCAAGATTAAAATCAGGCAACTGAAAATAAAAATCCTGCTGGGCGCGACAACGATCAGCATCGTGCTGGCGCTTGCTTATACGATCGCCACTTCATATGTCATTAGTCAACAATATCTGGATCAATCCAGGACTCGCCTGATCAATGCCTCTCAGGTCGTCATGGATGGTATTGGCAAAAGAAGGGAGAATCTATTAGCCGCATTGAGGGAACTGGCCATGCAGAGGGACCTCGGCTCTACCATCTGGTACCTTACGCAATATTCCCAGTCTAACCTAGATCGTGAAACGCTGGTGAATACCTATAGGCAGATGGCCATTGAAGCCTACAAGATCGGCTTCGTTGCGAAATCTTCAAAGGTCCTGATTTACAACTTATCAGGGAAGCTGATCGCTTTTGCACTTTTCGATGGAAAAAACAGGCAGATAGGTTTCGTGAACTGGCGTTCCAGCCCCATTTTTCATGTTGCCGCTCTGAAGGCCGGAGAAGACCCTGGTTGGATACATGACAGGGAATACAGTTCCTGGGGAATTGAGGATGCTCAATTCAGAGGGGCTATACCGACGCGTGAAAGTACACATTACGGCACGGTGGATGGACTGCTTTCGATCGAAGCGCTGGCGCCAGTGAAGGGTGAAGCCTTCGACTCTTCCACAGGAAAGCCTGAAATCAGGCAACTGGGTTTCGTCGAAATGATTCAACCCCTGGATGGCGATTTCGCCAGGCAATTTTCCATGATGACTAATACCTTGATCGACGTCTTTTCCGAATCAGGGTTGAGTGTTGGTAGGCTTCCCGCCTATCACATCCATGACTGGAAAGGTTTTTCAGGAAAGACCGTACTCAACACAATTAAGATCTATGGTGAAGGCTATTATCAATGCCTGATGCCGATTGAAGATGGTGGTCGGATCGTCGGCGCCGTCACCATGCTCGAATCCATGGAAAGCGTTCGGAAAAATACTGAGGAAATGATCGGGATACTTTGGCTGATTGCAGGCGCAAGTCTGCTTTTCATTTTTCCCGTGGCTTGGTACTTCTCATCTTCGCTAGCTGGCCCCATCACTCTCCTAACTTACACTTTCCGTGATTTGGCCCATGATGGGAATTTATCCAATGAAGCGCTCGATTACCTGAACAAGGGAAAAAGCAGGCATGACGAACTCGGGGATCTGACGTGCAGTTTCATGGCGATGAACGAGGCTGTCAACCAGAAAATTGCCCAGATCAACGAAATGAATGTCTCTCTCGAGAGAAAGGTCAATGAAAGAACTGCTGCGCTTGCCGCAAAGGAGCTGGAATCGCGCACCCTGATCGAAAATTTGCCCGATGCAATTGCCCGCTATGACGAGGAATGCCGGCGCCTCTATGCCAACCCCGCATTCGGCGAAGCAACCGAAGGGGGGGTGTCCGCACTGATCGGGAAGAAACCTTCGGAAACCCCAGGTGGACCCAATGCTGAAATCTATGAGCAAAAGATTAAGGAGGTCTTTTCTACAGGACAGAATGCACAGTTCGAATTGAAATGGCTGGACAAGTATGGGCGGGAACGTTGCAGCCATATCAGGCTGACTCCCGAATTGGACTCGACCGGAAAAGTTACAACCGTTCTCGGCATCGGTCGGGACATCACTGAACGCATGGCGTTCGAAATGGCGATTTGGAAACAGGCAAATTTTGATGCATTGACACAACTTCCCAACCGCCAGATGTTCCTCGAGCGACTCGAACAGGCAGCCAAGGTCTCACAACGTAGTGGAAAATTCGTTGCTCTGCTGCTCCTTGATCTCGACAGGTTTAAGGAAGTAAATGATACGCTCGGTCACGACATGGGCGATCTGCTGCTTGTCGAGGCAGCCCATAGAATCACTTCCTGCGTCAGGGAGTCGGATACGGTCGCTCGCTTGGGCGGGGACGAATTCACCATCATTCTTCCCGAGATCGACGACATTACCAGCGTAGGACGCATTGCGCAAACCATCATCAACAAGCTGGCCCATCCATTTATGCTCAGAAGCGATGAGACTAATATTTCAGCGAGCATCGGCATCTCGATCTACCCTAATGATGCAACTGAATTAGACGTGCTTTTCAAGAATGCAGACCAAGCCATGTATGCGGCAAAGAATTCTGGGCGAAACCGCTTCAATTATTTTACGCACGATTTGCAGGAAGCCGCGCTAAAACGGCTCAGACTCACGAGCGACCTGAGGACCGCCTTGGCTGCAAAGCAGTTCTGCGTGTGTTATCAGCCTATTGTAGAACTTTCAAGCGGGGAAATTCACAAGGCTGAAGCCCTATTGCGCTGGAATCACCCTGAAAAGGGAATCATAGACCCATCCAGATTCATTTCCCTTGCAGAAGAAACCGGGCTGATCGTTTCCATAGGCGAATGGGTGTTCAAGGAAGCGGTGCAGCAGGCCATCCACTGGAGAAAGCATGACCGATCCTTTCAGATCAGCATCAACAAGTCTCCTGTGCAGATCCATCAGTATGAAGAGATTTCCTGGTCCGACTATCTGCTCAAAGCAGGACTGGACTCAAGCGGGATCGCCGTAGAAATCACGGAAGGGCTGCTTCTGAATGCGGAATCCGAAGTGAATGAAAAGCTGATGAAATTCCGCAAAGCAGGTATTCAGCTCGCCATTGACGATTTCGGAACCGGCTATTCTTCGCTTTCCTACATCAAGCGTTTCGACATAGACTACCTCAAGATAGACCGATCCTACGTGCAGAATTTGGAAGTGGATGAAAATGATCGGACGCTTTGCGAAGCGATCATCGCCATGGCACACAAACTCGGGCTGAAGGTGATCGCCGAAGGTGTGGAGACTGTATTCCAACGTGATTTTCTGCTTGCCGCTGGAAGCGATTATGCCCAAGGGTATTTCTTTTCCGAGCCACTTCATCCTGAAACATTCGAGCGCCAATTCAATTTGACCGGTTCTTCTGATAGTTGACATCACTACTGACGGGTGGACTTTTAAGTAAAATCAGTTGGTTGTAATGTGGATAGTCTGCTTCGTCTAGCATGACAGCCTCGGGATTTCCATCGCCCATGACCATGCCGAGAATCGTACGTTGACGCTTGAGGGTCTTTCTTAGGCGCCTAAACTGCTTGTATGCGCATAAGCGCGTTGTCACCAACAGGCTCCGTAGTAACCGTGCACTACCTGCCCGGGCTCAATGCCGGAGACGGCGGCGTTCTTCTGGATCTGTTCAAATTTCAGCATGCGGTTACGGCACTTGCTGAAATGGGCCTCCTTGACATGGCGTTTGAGGCCGTCGTTCTTCGTCACCCAGACCTTTTCTCAACTGAGGCCATTGCGAGGTCGCGTGAGCGCATGGAGGGTCACGATGGTTAACCCTACGGTCAAGTTCGCTCCCTTCGGTCGCTGGGACGCGCCGCAAGCGTCGCCCCCCTTACCTCCACGTTACGTCTCATACGGGTCCGATAGCAGACCTCCTTGTCAGTAACTTGTATGACCGCAATTGGCACCGAGCACCAGTTCACCCAGAGGGAAAGCTGCCATTCATGGCAACACTAGGCTGAACGGCGGGTTACCAGCACCTTGCCGCCTGACAATACGATACTGCTCACAGTCGGCAAAGGCCGAGCTTGAGACATTATCATCGCCTTTGACCAAGGTCAGCAAATGGCACCGGCCTGATGATCATATGATCTCATATCTTACTGTGCCTACCAGCGATCCGCCATAGATTGGACCAAGTCTCCGACGGCAAGGGGCGACGCCCCTTGACCCGTGACGAAAAACGCCCCAGGCGGGCAGAAGGGAAGGGACCCTCATCCGCGGTTCCCTTCCCCTCTGCATACCCCAACCTTTCCCTGTAGGCGGATAAGACCTCGTGATGCCCCCCGATGCTGAAGTGGGCAAGGAGCGAGCGCCGGCGGTTGAGAAGAAAAATGCCGGCCGCGTTCGTCAATCGTAGGATACCGGGGATTTCCGGCATATTGGCAAACGAAGCGTCCGGAAGCCTGCACGCCCCGGAAGTTGGTCGCGGGCAACCTTGTGACTTTGCGATGCTGACTTTCCGCGCCCTGCCAAACCGGTTTTTGGGGTTTCCTGACACGAGACCGAAGCGAATTGGTCACACTTCGACCTTCTCGTAGAAGACGGTATTCAGGGCATGCATTCGCATGTGGAAATCCTGACTGGTCAGATAGCCCATCTGGAAGAGCGAATACAGGATGCCGAATGCCGAGTTCCTGTAGCCGGCGAGCACCGTCGGCTCATGAATCTTGTCTTCCAGATCGAAATTCTCGTCGTAGTCCTTGATGAAGCGAACATAGTCATCGAAATTCCCGAGAAGGTGATTGATGCGTTCATCTTCATATTTCAAGTGACGCATGTATTTCTTGAGCTCGGATTGTTTCATCGTCTTTCCTTTGCGTAGTGACTGGGTGATTTTCCTGATCAGGCTGGCCATGGCGGTCGGTTATGCTTCTATTCGCTGGAGCATCACAAGATGTTCTGGTACGACTGCTCGATGAGCGAGAAAGCGTAATCCAGATCCTTTTCCTTCTTCAGTCTGATCCGGCGGTTCATGGTGATTGTGTAACCGACCCCGATCCGCTCCACCATCTCCCTCGGATCGAAGTAATCGACCGGCCTGAGATCGATTACCAGCATGTCGGTCTTGATCTGGATCTCGCAGAAGTGCTTGGATATCGCATAGGCCACGCCCTTCTTGCCGGTCTTCTCGATGATGTGCTCGTCCAGGGAGAGAATCCGTTCTCGCAGCTTGTCGAACAGATTCTGCACCAGCGCATTGGCATGCGACTGCATCTTCATCACGTCGAACACGCTTTTGTCGCCGCGAACCGGTATGGTTTCCTCGCCGCGCTCACCCATCATGACAGGCTCGAACTTGAAGATGCTTTCCTCGTACTGGCAGTACCGATAGAGCTCGATCCGAAGCGGGACGACTTCCGCCGTATCCATGTCGAAGCGGCTGAACGACTCGGCAATGCACACGATGCGCGGATTGTTCCAGTCCAGCCGGATGCGGTCGAACACCTCGGGATCCAGCTTGGTGAGCATCAGCATCCTGAAGAACTCCGGCTTTTGGGCTTTGAGCCACTTCAGATACGAAAGCGCCTGGTTGATGACGTTGTTGTTCCTGTCGCGCTTGTATTCGATGATCACCGGCGCGCCATTCACATCCACGGCCAGGGTATCGATCTTCCCCCGGTTGCTGGTCGGATACTGGGAATCCAGGTAGTGCATCTCGAGAACCGTCATCAGATTCTCTTCGATGAGCTTCTGCAGATCCTTCTCATATCGGCAGGGCAGGGTAGAGAGCGTCCGGAGCTGGCCCTCCCTGGAGATGAAGACCGGCATTTCAGGCGTTCACCCTGGAAAAGGGATACCGATTCGCCAGCCTGGTGATGACGAGATCCCGAGGGAAGTCTTCATCCATCAACACCCCGCACTCAAGGAGCAGTTCGACGAGCGAGATGCCGAGGTAATCGGCCAGCAGCCGCTTCTTGTCCAACCCCAGGGCGCTGATCGGCCTTGCTCCATTGCTCAGGGATGCCATGTAGATATGGCTGATGCCCATATGGCTGGCAAGATCGGCAAGATTCCACCCGCGCCGCCGGTTCTCCGAATGGATGGCGTTGATCAGTTCGAGGTTTTCGATTTTCTGATTTAGACTTTTCACAATCACTTCCTTTCCCGAGTTCATGGCTGACAAAGTCATGCGCATCACAAGATATGAGAATGATGCGCATATACATCATGCAAAGCATATTATTTCATGCATTGGCTAGATGTCAAGTGCGGGTGATATACTTGCGCATCACTCGAACGGATGAAGCGCCATGTTGAGGTTCAGGCTGAAAGAGTTGCTGGCCGAAAAGGAATTTAGGGAAAGGCGGGTTATTACCCTAATTGAAGTTGCTGAGGGGACTGGAATTCATAGAATGACCCTTTCCAGACTATCAAACAACAAAGATGCAAACCCTACTGCTGACGTCCTGGATAAACTATGCAGCTATTTCGGCTGCACAATGAATCAGCTAGTTGAGCATATTCCAGACAATATCGATATCCAAAGATGAGGCTAGAAACGCAGATGTGTGGGTAATGGTACGGGTAACTAATGTTTATGGCTCGATGAAACTATTGTAAATAGCTGGCGTTCGATTCCCGCCGCCCCACCATCAAATCAAAGGACCGAAAGGTCCTTTTTTTTCGGTAATGCGGGAAGAGAACCCGCAGGGTTCGACCAGCGGGCATGTCCCGCGCAGGACGCCCGAAGGGCGGTCCCGAGGGATCGAATCGCCCCGGGTTTTGAGGAGGCTCCGACATCTGAGAGAATGGAGTCCTTATGAACAAGAAACTCACCCCGAAGTATTCCCCCGAAGTTCGTGAACGTGCTGTCCGCATGGTGCAGGAGCATCGCAATGAGTACCCTTCCCAGTGGGCGGCCATTGAGTCGATTGCGGCGAAAATTGGCTGTGTGCCGCAAACCCTGCATGAATGGGTAAAGAAGCACGAAATCGATACAGGCATGCGTGACGGCGTCACCAGCGAGGAACGCGACCGCATCAAGAGCTTGGAGCGAGAGAACAAGGAACTGCGTCGCGCCAACGAGATTCTGAAGCTGGCCAGCGCTTTTTTCGCCCAGGCGGAGCTCGACCGCAAACTCAAGTCCTGAAGGATTTTATCGATCAACATCGCGATGTTTACGGGGTCGAGCCGATCTGCAAGGTGTTGCAGATTGCCCCGTCATGCTATTGGCGCCACAAAGCCGAACAACGGGAGCCAGAGCTACGCTGTGCTCGGGTCAAGCGTGATGAAGTATTGATGCCGGAGATTCGGCGTGTGTGGCATGCCAACTTCCAGGTGTATGGCGCCTACAAGGTCTGGCGGCAGCTAAATCGCGAAGGAATGCAGGTGGCCCGATGCACGGTTGAGCGACTGATGAAACAGCTCGGTCTGGAAGGTGTGCGGCGCGGCAAGGTCGTCAAGACAACCTTGCCTGACAAGGCATTGCCGTGCCCGCTGGATCGGGTGAACCGGCAATTCAGGGCCGACCGCCCCAACCAGCTGTGGGTGTCGGATTTCACCTACGTCTCGACCTGGCAGGGCTGGCTCTATGTGGCCTTCGTGATCGATGTGTTTGCCCGTCGCATCGTGGGCTGGCGGGTCAGTTCCAGCATGCATACGGATTTCGTGCTGGATGCGCTGGAGCAGGCGTTATATGCGCGACAGCCGGAACTGGGAGCCTTGATTCACCACTCGGACAGAGGCACGCAATACGTTTCCATCCGCTACACCGAGCGGCTCGCCGAGGCCGGGATCGAACCCTCTGTTGGCAGCAAGGGAGATAGTTACGACAACGCTCTCGCCGAGACGATCAACGGATTATACAAGGCTGAACTGATCTATAAACGGGGACCCTGGAAGAACAGGGAATCTGTGGAGTTGGCGACCCTGGAATGGGTGTCCTGGTTCAACCATCAACGCCTGCTGGGGCCCATCGGCTATATACCGCCCGCAGAAGCTGAGGCACAATACTACCGGCAGTTAGCCAACACGGAGCCTGTCAACGTCACTTAAACCAAACAGCCTCCACGAAACCCGGGGCGATTCAGGGAAAGTTCGTCCACAATATGAAAAATGGACCATTTCTCGGGCTGATTTGCGCTCATCCGGCATCCGGTTCATTGCCAGACGGCCTATTCCGCTTCAATTTATGCGTGGTGAAAAATCCGGGTTAGAGCATTTCCTGTTCGGGCAACTCTTCGCCATTTGGATAAAAATGCAGAATTTCGTATCGGGTTCTTATATTTTCTATATCTTATACGACATACAGGAAATGTCATACACATTGAAATGGGGCAGGTAATAATGGCAATCAAACTTTTTAAATCGAGTGAATTTAAGCGATGCCCTTAAAGTGTCTTCGGGGTGAAGAGGAGATCTATGCCTTCAATATTGAAGGTGATGAGGCATGGGAAAATTTGCGGAAGGAAAACACTAAGACGAAAGACCTGCGAATGCCATGTTGCGGAGCATCAGTAGTTCTCCGAACAAGCAAGCTAGGCACAAGACATTTTGCCCATGCCAGGCGTGGCCCTTGTTCGATAGCACCAGAATCGGCAGAACATTTATTGGCGAAGATGGCGGTTGTGGAAGCCATCCGAGAAACAGATTGGACTCCATTACCTGAACAGGCAGGGAGTACACCAGCAGGTGAGGAATGGAGGGCTGATGTGCTGGCCATGAAAGGCAAGGCAAAGGTTGCTTTTGAGATTCAATGGAGCCGTCAGGACAATGCGGAAACAGAAAGACGGCAGAAACGCTACGACGATGCCGGTGTTCGAGGTCTATGGCTTTTTCGCCAGAAAGATTTTCCAATTGGGAAAGAGACTCCATCATTTCGCTTGTTCTTCGAGTCCGAAACCAAAACTTTTCGTATTCTTCTTCCCTCGCCACACTATGATCCAGAGTGGGTTGGAAGAGAAAAAGATGTGGCCTATTTTTGGGGGCAGTCGATTCCGTTGTCTGCATTCATTAAGGGAACCTTGAAGGGGCAACTACGTTTTGCCCCAGCTTTAGGACTGAGAATGCCAATGGAAGTCAGTAAAGTGGAAATTCAATGTTGGCGGTGTAAGAAGGTGACGGGTATTGTTATGGGATTGAATTTCGCAGCCAGTCGCACACTTCCTGGATGCCCAGACATTCCGACAACAATCTATGAACTAAGCAATGAGTTGCCGAATGGGGATGCGGTGGTAATGTCAATGCTGCCAGCAAGCCTGCTCAGAAGTCATGGTATTGGTGTGATTAAGCCGCGTTACAGCAAAACGGCAGGGGGAGAATACTTATCCAATGGATGTATTCATTGCGATGCACTTCAAGGGCAATTCTTCGAGCACAACTATGCGTTTGATGGCAAGAAAGCCTTCGAGATTGAGGTAGAGCTAAAAGCTGAATGGGGGCCATTGTTGGAAAATGCAGAGCCCCATATCTATCGTTGGTGGTTTAATGAATCAGATTCCTAATCCAATTTAAATCTTTTCCAGCAGCTTGCTCAAGAAAATGCCCTTCTAATTTACTAGAAGGGCATTTTTCAACACCAAACCTCAACACCTTTGCAGAACGGCTTGCCCAAGAGTGTACTTCTTGAATCGAGGGCTTGAATCGGAAGGTACTAAGAAACGCATGCTCTAGCTTCGTGGCGATGGCATTCCGCGTAGCATCTACAATGAAGTCCTTGGAAGTTCCCGCATAAAGCTGCATATATGCCCCCCGCGTTGTTGTTTGTATTCGTACTGTTTCCCGCAATCCTACCATGAGACGGGAGCGACGGGGAAAGCGAGCAGCGGCACCTTGTTGAGTTGGAGTGGATTATTTCCTATACTCGGCATTACATCCGATGCGAGGCGCCCCATGAACTACCAG
>Ga0315298_1003715_pt1 | contig 23822 bp, 30 predicted proteins | sample WHS_1_MG_FD_203077 | JGI IMG/M metagenome (GOLD analysis project Ga0315298, IMG submission 203077) | Extremophilic microbial mat communities from Washburn Hot Springs, YNP, Wyoming, USA - WHS_1_MG | ecosystem: Environmental > Aquatic > Thermal springs > Hot (42-90C) | place: USA: Wyoming...
AAATCTGGCAACGGCTGGAAGGGGATCAGGAGCGGCTGACCGCTATCCAATCCCTCATCAAGATCGTCCTCCTGGACATGGGGCTGGCGATCGACACCTATATCTACTCTGACCGGCAAGGTATCCTCTGTATCGCTACCTGAAGGACAACTACGACGACACGCCCAAGCTGAAGAAGTATTGGGGCTACCTGGCCAACAACGTGGTGTTCATCCAGATCTCCACCGACGTGAGCAGCGCGCTGAAGATTTTCGAGACCATCAACGAGCGCGGCGTTGGCCTGAACCCGATGGACTTGCTCAAGAACCTGCTGTTCACGCAGGTCAAGCAAGCGCAGTTCACCCAGCTCAAAGACGAGTGGAAGAAGATCACCAAGCCGCTGGAGAAGGAGAAGGAAAAGCCGCTGCGTTTCCTGCGTTATTTCCTGATGGCCAACTACGTCATCAAGAACGAGCGCGGTGATGCAGTGGTGCGCGAGGACGAGATCTACGATTGGTTCATCGCCAAGGACAACGCGGCGCTCTGCGACTACGCAGGAAAACCCTTCGAGTTCGTCCGCAAGGTGATTCGCAACGTCGAGCACTACTTGGCCTTCGCCAACGGGCTGGGTAACGACGGCAAACCCAGCCTGGCGATGGATAGCCTCAAGCGACTGGCCGGTGGGGCGTTCAGCCTGCACTACGTCTTGTTGCTGGCAGCAGCGAATTTCCCCAAGCCGCTGTTCGATCACTTCGTCGCGCAGCTGGAGAGCTTCCTCTTCTACTACATCTTCACCAAGACGCCGACCAAGGATCTGGAACGCAGCTTCTCGCAATGGGCTGATGAACTGCGCGCAATTGCCGAGGCCGGTGATCCCGTGAAGCAGAAGGTGCAGCTCAACTCCTTCGTTGCCGATCGCTTCGAGAAGAACATGGCGGGTAAGTCGCAGGAGCTCGCCGACGCCCTCAAGCGTTTCACGCTGTACTCGATGCAGCAGTACCGCACGCGCTACCTGCTGGCGCGGCTGACGCAGCACGTCGAGATGGCTTTCAGCGGGCTGAAGGTGCCGGGCAGCCTGGAGCCTTTCACCAATCTGGAAATCGAGCACATCCTGCCCAACAAGCCAGAGGACGATCTGCGCGCCAAGTGGGCCACAGAGAATCCGGGGATGGTCTACGACGATTACAAGAACCGGCTCGGCAACCTGACCTTGCTGGAGAAGCCTATCAACATCGTCGCAGGCAATGACTTCTACACGGGCAAGCAGGTCGAGTACGGCAAGAGCAGCAACTACCTGACCCGCAGTTTGGTGGCGCTGACCGACGTCGGGCAAAACACGTCCATCTCGCGGATCAACGCCAAGCTGGAAGCGTTCCCCAACTGGGATGCGGCGTCCATCGAGAAGCGCCACGCAATGCTCATTGCCTTGGCGCAGGATGTTTGGAAGACGACGCCAATTGACGTTTGATTTGGGAGCGCAATCACCATGGCTGATACGAGACCACCCGCGCCGATGTGCGCTGACTGCAGTGCCCTCGTAGGCGCATCGCGAAGCACCAAGCCTCATGCAAATCTCGAATACAAGGACGGCAGAAGGGTCTCGTCGATGATGGGCGCTGCCGATGAGGCTTACTACCGCTGCAAAGTGTGCGGCCACGAATGGCTGCACGAGACCGGATCGTGCGGTATGGGTTGGGTTGCATAGCGATGGCGATTTCCGTGGCGCAATCAACCCATGATGACGATTTGTAAAAATGATGGGCGGAGTTGATATTCAGGCCTGGTCCTCGGTCAGCGCAGAAAGTTGGAGCACCCTCTTGCTGGGCAATGGCGCGAGCATCGCCATCCACAAGGAGTTTTCATACCCAACACTCCACGGCGTTGCTGATGCGAAGGGACTGCTTGGCACCACTGCGCCAATATTTGCCAAACTCGGGACGACCGACTTCGAGCATGTTCTGCTCGCCTGCTGGTATGCAGAGCACGTCAACGGAGCATTGGGGACACCATCGGCCGACATCTCTGCGGCTTATGCGGAAGTGCGAACAGCACTGATCGAAGCTGTGCACAGCGTCCATCCGATACATGCTGATGTCGCCGCCGACCTACACCGGGTCGGGACATTCGCGAGCGCTTTCCCGACTGTCGTCAGCCTGAACTACGACCTCACCTTGTACTGGGCCATGCTGCTGTTCAATGCAGCAAACGGTAGCTGGTTCAAGGATGCCTTCCATCACGGTGAATTTCAGACGGACTGGGAGTACCTGCGGAGGCCATATGGGCACGCTTCCGGAGCAACGCTGGTGTTCTACCCGCACGGCAGTCTTTCCGTGGCTCGCGACTACATTGGTGACGAGACAAAGATCGCGGCATCCACTGGCGCGACGGGCGATTTGCTCGAAGCGATCACCCGAAAGTGGTCGTCCGGGCACTACGTGCCAGTGTTTGTTAGCGAAGGAACCAGCAAGGAGAAAGTCGCCGCGATTCGCCGGAGTCACTACCTGACGAACGTGTATGAGGAGGTCCTGTCAGCGATCGGCGAGAGTTTGGTCGTTTATGGCTGGAGCTTTGACGAACGGGACCAGCATGTACTTGATGCAATCTCGGCGAATCCGCCGAAGCGAATGGCTGTCTCGGTGTTCACGGGTCAACCAGACGGAGATCAGCAGGCGTTCTGCCATCAGGTGCTCAAGGCCGCTGGCCGGTCCTTGCCAGATACCGCTGTGACGTTTTTCGATTCGCAGAGCCCAGGTTGCTGGAACAATCCATGATGGTCCAGGCTCGCCGGGATTGCGTGTGACTCCGAGCTAGTTGCTGATCTTCACTTGGGCGATCAGCAGAGCGACCTCTGCTTCACGCCGTGCTACAAGCCCTGGCAGCACTTTACCGCCGCCATAGACCCATCGGCTTAGCTCTGACGCGGCAGCGGCTTGCGTCCCGCGCCGGCCCGTTTGCCGCCAACAGCCATAAAAAAATCCTTTGAATTTGCACGCATCAAAATTTGGGCACAGCGGCGGTGCCGCGTGGCGAGGCCGCAAGGATTTCACCCCCCTACCGGTTGGTAGTTTGTTTGACAGGCCGCCCGAAGCCGCCGTCCTCGCGCGCGGTCTTGGCATCGTGGCAGGGTTTGCAGAGCGCCTGCCAGTTGTTCCTGTCCCAGAACAACTGCTGGTCACCACGGTGCGGCACCATGTGATCGACGACATTAGCCGGAGTGATCCGGCCACGGCGATCGCACTGCGCGCACAACGGGTGCTGGCTTAGAAACACAGTCCGCGCCTTGCGCCACCGGGAGTCATATCCACGGCTTGCAGGGGATCCGCGACGCTCGTCCTGCTGCTTTCTGATCGATTGAAGATGCTTGTCGCAATACCCCGGTGTGGCGAGTAATGCCGAACATCCTGGGTAACGACATGGGGTCGGCGCGGCAGTCGCCATGGCGATCAAAATTCCTGCAGAAACAACTTGATTGGTTCCGGAAATGAAGCGTTCATGTAACCGTCATCAACAACAACGGAGCAGCGAACATGAGCTACACCACCAATGAATTCACGGTCGACGAAGTCGGATTTATCCAGACCACACTGACCAAGGTGCTCGCCGCAGCTGCCCGCGGCGAACTAGACCTCAACCGGTTGGCCCGAGAAGAACTCGCTGCGCGAGGCATGGACCAATACGGCGCTTGGGTCGGGTTCGACAAGGCCGCACAAATCCACAACGTCTAACCATCAGGAGATCAGCATGAGCATCCAACTCACTCCCGCCCAACACACCATTCTGGCCCATGCCCACAACTACAGCGACGGCAAGATCATCTGGTTCCCCGACAACATCAAGGGTGGCGCTCGCAAAAAAGTGCTCGACGGGATGTTCAACCGTGCCCTGATCACGCCCATGCATGACGACTGGTTCATCACCGCCGAGGGTTACGATGCTCTCGGTGTACCGCGCAAGGCACCGGTGACCATCCATGCAATCGACGAGGCGATCAAAAATGCGGAAAGCGTCGAAGGAAAACCTCGCAGCCGAGACAACAGCAAACAGGCGCAGGTGATCGCGATGCTCAAGCGGCCTGAAGGCGCAACCATCGCGCAGATCTGCGAGGCTACTGGCTGGCAGCAGCACACGGTGCGCGGCACGTTTGCCGGGGCATTCAAGAAGAAACTGAGACTTGCCATCACCTCCGAAAAAACCGAAGGTAGTGAGCGCATTTACAAAATCGCCGGTTGATCGACCTTTTTCGAATCCACGAACTTCGCGCCATCGCTGGCGCGTTTCGCTTCTTGCCCGGTAAATTCCTGCCAGCGCCGAATAATCACATCCACGTACTTCGGGTCGAGTTCGATCAGCCGCGCCCGACGTCCGGATTTCTCGCAGGCAATCAGGGTAGAGCCTGAACCACCGAAGGGGTCCAGTACCAGATCCCGGGTCTTGCTGCTGTTGCGAACTGCACGTTCCACCAGTTCGACCGGTTTCATGGTCGGATGCAGATCATTCTTGTGCGGTTTCTTGATCTGCCACACGTCGCCCTGGTCACGGGCGCCACACCAGAAGTGATCAGCACCATCGCGCCAGCCATACAGGATCGGCTCATATTGGCGCTGGTAGTCGGCACGACCCAGCGTAAAAGTATTCTTGGCCCAAATCACGAACGTTGACCATTTACCGCCAGCTGCACGGAAGGCCGACTGCAAGGTATCGAGTTCCGATGAACTCATCGCAATGTAGGTCGCGCCCTTGGTCACGACCAAAATATTTTGGCACACGGAAGTCAGGAAGGTGCCGAAGCCATCGCCCAAGTTGTCGTTCAGGATGGGGCGGTTCTTGCCGCGCATCTTGTCCTTGGCGGTGTTGGCATAGTTCACGTTGTACGGCGGATCGGTAAACGTCATGTCCACCAGTTCATCGCCGAGCAGCGTTTTGTAATCGTCGGCCTTCGTTGCGTCGCCACACAGCAGTTTGTGCTCACCCAGAAGCCACAGATCGCCTGGTTGCGAGATGGGGTTTTCCGGGACTTCGGGAATTTCGTCCTCATCGGTGAGGCCTTCCCGGGTATCTTCGTCACCAGCGATCAACGCATCCCATTCTTCCGGCGTAAAACCCGTCAGTCCAAGATCGAAGCCAGCCTCCTGCAGATCGGCCAGTTCGAGTCCGAGGAGTTCGTTTTCCCAAGAGGCGTTCTCACCGATTTTGTTGTCGGCCAGGATCAGTGCCCGGCGCTGGGTTTCGGTCAGATGGTCCATAGGCACCACCGGCACTTCGGAAAGCCCGAGCTTGCGGGCTGCCAGCAGGCGACCATGACCGGCAATCACATTGTTCTGTCCATCAACCAGGATCGGCGCACCCCAGCCGAATTCACGGATGCTGGCGGCGATCTGCGCGACCTGGGCATCCGAATGCTGCTTGGCATTGCGGGCGTAAGGGATCAGCGAATCAATGGGTCGGTAATGAATCTGCAGTGTGCTCATTGGTATCCGGAAATGAAAAACCCGCCAGAGGTTGTCGGGCGGGTTCGGAATTCGGTCAAAATTGATGCGGCTGGTTCTGGTCGCTTTTCTGTCCAGATCGTAGCTCAAATTCTACCGAAATTTTCCAAAAACGCGACACGCCCAAAATCCGCTTATTTCCGCTTCATCGCGCAGGATGCCGCGCATTTACGCCAATTCCCGCTATTTCCCCCTGCTGCGCATTGAAGTGCACAGCCAACCGACCGAGGGCATCGTTCCAGCGCCGCTGCGCGGTACGGGGCGAGCAGCCGAAACGCCGGGCGATTTCATCCCAGCGGTAGCGCTCGGCTCGCATCCAGAGCAACTTGCGATCCTCGACTTCAAGCCACGCCATCCAATGCATCACTTCCATCATCCGTTCGATTTCCAGGGGCGTCGGCGGAAACCTCACGGGCGGCGGATCATCGGCGGCGAATCGCTCGAATTCGCCACGGGCCATGACCGGCCAGAGGTTGTAATACCCCTGTACTCGCACCGGCGGCAAGCGGTGCGCGGTGTGAGCAGCCTCCTGAATGCGTTGTGCCACGTCATGGCTGATCCATTCACTCATGGGATTCACTCCTGGGTACAGATCCATAAAGCCGATTGCCGATACGACGAACAATTTCGCGCTCGACGAAATCGAGTCGATCGTCGTTTTCCGATATGACCAGGATGTGCTGGTCGCACCAGCCGTTTTGTTTGATGGTTTCGATGTCGGCGGTGTTGGGCAGCAGTCGGCCAAGTGGAGAGTGATATCGCGGAACCGGGATTTTCATGTCACACCTCCTGCGTCCCGATTGCCCAGTGAAGTAAGGCCAGCGCATCGGCCTCGTTGTCATCTGCCGGAAGAAAGCCGCGCGCACGGGCACTTGCGATCATCTCGTCCTTGCTGGCATTACCTTTGCCGGTGGCTTGCTTCTTGATCGTACCGACCGGAACGCCCTGATACGGAATCTGGTGATGCTCGCACCAGGCAGTGAGGGTGGCGAGAAACCCGCCATAGGCGTGCGCTGCATCAACGCCTGCATGGCGCCGTACTTCCTCGAAATACACGGCCGTGATGCCATCTGCGACCTGTTTGATCTCGGTCAGCCAGCGCCTGAAGCGCAGGTAGCGCATGCCACCGCCTTCGAAGCGTTGTGGCTTGAAATGCTCGGTGCCGCTGGTGATGCTGCCGTCCAGATGGCGCAGCGCCCATCCGGTGTGGGTGCCCAGGTCGAGGGCGAGAATGTTGTTCATGTATTCAGTCCTTGTGTCGGGATCTGACGCATTCGACGGAGAATGTCGAAACCCTCCATGAGGCGCGCGCGTACACGCGTATAGAGAGTTACGATGAACTGAGTCGAATGCGTCAGACCGATGGTTTCTCATGGGAGTCAATCGTCTGCGTACGGCGTGTAGCCGGGTGCGGGCGGCGCCTTGAGGCCGATCCCCCGAAACCCGCGCAAACCCGTGCCATTGCGCCATTTCTCGATGCCCCGGGTGATGAGCAGATCGGAAAACCGCCGCTGCGTGCCGATGAATTCGCCAGCCGCATCACACCACTGCTTCCAGTCGTTGAAGAGCTCGGCGGTGAGCGACTTGGCATTCGCCGCAAATACGCAGTTTTCTTCCAGCCAGCGGCCAACGGCATCCTCTGCCTCGAAATACTCGTCGGTCGCCGATACCACGCTGTCTGGTGGGTTGAGTCCATCACGCTGCCACGCGAGGCAGCCCTGAACCGCCCAGGCGAGAATCCCGTCACGCTCGGCCATCAATTTCTGCTGCAGGTGCTTGTCACGTTGTTCGGGCGGTATCGTCACCGTGAACGGGATCAGGTGCAGTCGCCGCTTCATCGCCTCGTCGATATTGCGAATGGCGGGTTTGTGATTACCTGCCACGAACAGTTTGAATTGCGGAAAGAACTCGAAGAAATCCTGCCGCATGAAGCGCGCCGAGATCTTGTCGCCGCCGGTGAGGCTCTTGACCTTGGATTCCGCCCAGCGCCGACCCTGCTCGGTTTCGATGCTGGACACGAAGCGCGCACCGCGCAGGCCCGCCATGTCGGTAGGATGCCGGTCGCTGCGCGTTTCCATGAAGGTGTCCATGGGCGCATTAGTGGCATAATTCCCCAGGATGCTGGCGAGCGTATTCAGAAAAACCGATTTGCCGTTGGCACCCGTGCCGTAGAGAAAGAACAGCGCGTGCTCGCGGGTGGATCCGGTGAGCGCATAGCCTGCCATGCGCTGCAGGTAATCCTGAAGCGCCTTGTCGCCTCCGGTGACTTCAATCAAAAACTGCCGCCAGGTCGGGCAATCACCGCGTGGTGTGGCGGTTGTGATCTTGGTCATGCGGTCGGACCGGTCATGCGCGTGATTCCTGCCGGTCTTGAGATCCACCACGCCTCCGGGTGTGTTGAGCGCCCAGGGATCGGCATCCCATTCCTCGGTCGTGGCCGCATGCCGTCTGTCGGCTCTAGCCAGACGTTCGACGCCACCCACCGTGCTGGACGAGGCGAGTTTCGCGGCAACTTTCGGATTGCTGGATCGGATGGCCGCCTGGCGGCAGACGTGCCGGATGAGATCGGTCGCAGCCAGCGTGTCCTCGGTCCGCCAGCGTTGTCCGTCCCATACCATCCACTTGCCCCAAGCAGCAACGTAACGCCAGTCCTGGTGGTAACGCCGAGTGAAGGAAAGCGCCAGTGCATCTTCGGTCCCCCACACGCTTTCTTCCGTCGGACCGTCACGACCGGCAATCTCGGCAAGCGAGTATTCCTCGGCAAGTTGCATCTGCAGGCGCGGGCCATGGGCAATGAATCCTGTTATATCGAACCCTTCGACTTTGGCATCGGCCGCATCCCAGCCGTCCGGTGCATCTTCGGGCGGATAGAGAATATGGCAACTCGCGGCACCTGCCATGAGCAGGGCTTGTGACGCGCGATCGGCATACTCCCAGCCCGGCTTGTCGCGGTCCGGCCAGATCAGAACCTGTCTGCCTGCGAGCGGCGTCCAGTCGGTCTTGTCCACCGGGGCGTTGGCGCCATGCATGGCGGTCGTGGCGCAGATCCCCATGTCGATCAGGGCCTGTGCGCATTTTTCGCCTTCGACCAGAATCACCTGGCTGGACTGCGCGATGCCCGGCTGGTTATAGAGCGGCCGTGGCTCGGGTGGGGCCATCTTGCGGCGTTTGGCGTCCCATGGCCGGAACTCCTTGTTGCGTCCGGGCGGATCGTAACGGTAGACCACGGCGAGCAGTTTGCCGTCGGCATCGCAGTAATCCCACTTTGCGGTGGCAGGTCCAAGATCATCGACCGGCGCCTGACGACGGGACTTTCTGGGAAGTTTGACCAGCGCGCTCCCGGAAAGACCGGCGGCAATTTCCAGTACCATCGGGAAATCCGCGTGTGCATCCAGATGGTGATGCGCGGCGATCAGATCAAAGAGATCTCCCCCCTGGGCGGTTGCGCGATCCGTCCAGAGCCCGGCCTTCTCGCCCTCAAGCACGACTTCGAGGCTGTCTCCAGGGCTGCCCAGTACGTCCCCGACGAAGAATTTGCCGTGACGGACCTTGCCTGCATGATAGAGCGTGAACAACACCGATTCCAGCCTGCTCAGGAGGTCAGAAAAAACCTCATCCCTCCCGGCGCGGCTCTCAGGTTCGCCCTTGGGCTGCTCGTTGAAATCAAGCATGGTTGCGCTCCTCGCTCCTGGTCGACAGCCATGCCTCGAGTTCCGACAATTTGAAGCGGACCATCCGTCCGATACGGTAATGCGGAATCCCCATCCGCTTGCGCTGGGCGGCATTGGTCAGGTAGTACATGGGCAGATTCATCGTGTATGCCGCTTCGCTCGCATCGATAAATGGTTCAGCCTGCAGAATGGAATTCTGTAATTGGTTTTTCATGCGGATCTCCAGCAACGTTCTGCCCAAGCGCAGAATTTGCATTCATGGTGGGCTGGATCAGAAAACGACCGGGATAGCAGTTCGCCATGCTCGGAGGCCGTGATGATCTTCACGGCACGGTCTGATGACCGTTGCGCCAGCACCGCATCGAACGGCACCAGTTCGAACCACAACTCCTGCGTGTCCTTGTTGATCGCGGTAAAGAGTGCCGGATTGCGGCTGATGCCTTCGACCGTGGATTCCATGTAGGCCTGGTAGATCGCCATCTGCGCGGCATAGACCGGTTTGGCAACCGACACGCCGCGCTTCACGCAATCCCGCCAGTTCTGCGCGTTCATGGTCTTGCACTCCCACAGCATCGGGAACGACCAGTCAAGATTGGCGGGTGCGCCTATGACGATGCCGTCAATGTGTCCCTGGATCAGCCCCTCACATACCGAGAAGCCGAACTGACCACCCGAGCGGGTGCGGGTGTGCAAATCGAGCCCAGCCAGACGCAGCCAGCGAATCGCGAGGTCTTCCAGTACATGACCCACCTCGAAGATGCGCAGCACCCGACCATCGAATTCCCGTCCAGAATCGGCAGGGGAACCTGCAAACTCGTACTGCAGCGCCCGGTCGCATGCCACACCCAGACGGGATGCGCCGAGATAGGTGCGATGAGGTTGTTCGGCACGCTCGGCGACAAGCGCAGCATCAATATGCGCGGTTACGACTTCGTGAGCCTTGGGGCGATGATTGAAATCCAGCATCACGCACCGCCTTTCCGGGAATGGCCATCTTCCCAAGGCAGATCACTTTCGAGATCGGCGAACGGATCCCGCACCACATTCGGCAAACCCCGCACTGCGGGGAATGCCGTCGATGCATGGCGTTCTGCCATGGCGTCGGTAAAGCAGGTGACAATTGCGTCGCACACCTTAAGCGCTTCGGACTCGCTGTACTGGCCGAGTGGCTTATCAAAGCCAATCTCACCAGCCGCTTCGCCGAACGCCTTCAGGCAACGGCGGGTAGCGGCCTGTTCGTATTCGGTCGCATCAATCATGGGACGCTCCTTTCCCTTGTCTTCCGCGTCGATGCGCAGGTTGTAGAACCGATGGAATGCGTCCTGACACCGTTTTGAGCAGAACACCCAATTGACCGGGTAGCGCCTGGGGTCGGCGATGGAATACCGTGTATCGGTGATTCCAAAGCCACGCGCCTCGCGTGAACAAATCCAGCATTTCACGATCCCCCTTACTGTGCCCAGGCGGGCTTACTGGTTGAGGCAGGACGCTGCGGGGCCGTATAGGCAGGAGCGGCTTGCGCCGGTGCCCCGGAATTGCCACCACCGTTCGGCACTTTGGACGGCACTCCCATCAAAGCCGCGTAGTCCTTGTGATCCGGCTCAATAGCCAGTTTGATCACGTTGCGGTTTTCATTCTTGCTGTCTTTCTCGACATCGATGCGGGCGACGAACTCGATGCCGTCAAGTGCGCTGAAACTGCCGATGCGCCGGGCATTCTGCGCTTCGGGTGATAAGTCAGATGGCAGCACACCATAAGCCGAGTTGAGCACGGCACGGATGAAGGTGCGCCCCATGTTCGCCCAGGCATCGCCCTTGGGAGAGTGCAGGCCGATGTTCGACCACAGCTTGCGCTTGGCATATTCCCCGTCCAGCACCACGAACTCGGCGGCAAGGTAGACCGAGCCGGTGTCGAAACTCTCGGTGGCATAACCATCGGTCCAGCCTCGCGCGGCATCGTCATGCCCGCCCGGTTTAATCGTCATGCGGACCTTGGCTAGCGTGCCCTTGGGGATCAGGTCGAAGGATGTTTGTTGCTCAGCGTCGTTGAAATCGTTCCAGTTCATGCTCATGATTTATTCCTTGTCAGAGGGGGTGGGGGCTGCGCACTTGGCGATCAGCCGTCCGAGGTGGGGCTCTTCCTGCATGTCCAGGCGACCGGATCGGTCCTTGGCCGGAAAACTCCATGGGTTGAGGGTGTGGCAGATGAAGGCGCGGTAACTCGTGCCGTCCTCGGCCTTCAGTTCTGCGAGTGTTGCGACCTCGTCGACGATGCCTGGGAGTTCCAGTGCGGTCTTGCTGCCTTCGATCTGCGGCACGTACACCTTGCGGCCGAAGTCATCAATCTTCTCGTCGAGGATGGCCACGAACACCACGTTCTTGCCGCGTGCATGCTGCAGGTGGGTGAGTGCCGTGATCATTTCCTGACCGAGCAGGCCGTAGGCTCCACGGCTGTCTGGCTTGCCGGTGCGTTCGGAATACGCGGCGGGTTGCGCCTTGGACCAGGTGAAGCACAGCCGGGACAGCGCCGTGATCGAATCGCAAAAGTAGGTCTGGTATTTCGCCAGTTGCGAAGGCTCCCCATAGGTCTGGCAGACATGCTCGAAATGCGCCTGGGAGAACGGCTGATCGGCTGGCAGCGCTGGATTGGGTCCGGCAAGGAACACCACCAGATCGCGGAACTCCGGCCAGGTGCGCGGACGGATGGTGTCGCCGGACCAGTCGGCAACCGCCAGATCGCCCGCTTCCAGATCAATGAACAGCGTGGTATCGGTGCCCAGCGTTTTGAGTTGGGTGGTCTTGCCAATGCCGCTCTTGCCGAGCAGCGCCATCTTCACGCCACGCTTTTCTGCGCGCCGCTGGTCGGCGGAAATGATGGGTAGGCTCATCATGCGGCCTCCCTGATTACATCGACGACTTCCGGATTCCAGAGGATCTGATAGCCGGAGTGGCCATTTCTGGAATATGGCAGTGCTTCAGCCCATCGCTTGCCCGACTCGGTCAGTTCCCATTCGTCACGGTCATTCTTGTACTGGAAGCCGTGGGACTGGAGCCGCAGGTTGACGGAACGGGCAGACAATCCCAGGCGCTCACCGAGTTGCGTCGGATTCAGGCTGCAGATCGGCTCATTGGCGACGGGGAGTGCCCGACGCAGATGTTCGATCTGCAGGCCCGTGTTGTCGTGAATACAGGTGAGCGTCGCGGCCATGGCGATGCCGGGTTTGACGCCGGGTACTTTGGCGATCGCTTCACCGATCATCAGGATGGCGTGAACGCGATCCTGGGTGGGCGCAGGCAATGCGGCAACCGAACCGGGGGCTGCATAACTTCCGGTCTTGCGAATCGATGGCAAGACCTCGTGGGTAACCCAGCGCTTGAAGCGTTTGGCTTCGGGTTTGCGGCTTTTCAGGATCGCCGAGTAGAGGCCGGGCTCATTGATTACCAGCAGTTCCTGTTCTCCGCCAAGGGTGGGCACAATCTGCCTACCCTTCTCATCATCATCGATGAACCGGGTTAAATCCTTGGCTGCCTGGTAATCAAGAGCTGATGCCACATCAGCGGCAACGAACCAAGGTTCGCCATCATGACCAACGACTACCCGGACGTTATGCGACTCAAAATCAAAGGCAACGATGTTGCTCATTTCGTCACCTCCGCAGCGATCAGGTTGACGGTATCGGAGCCGAGGCAACGATGCTCGCGAGCCAGGTTGTACAGACGTTCCAGTGCGCCGCGACGGGCGTGGATGGCCGAGCTTTCCGCTTGCAAGAGTTGCATGGCGAATGCAACTTCATCCAGCGTGGCATCGACCAATTCCTTCTCGATGACGCCGCCAGCGCGATCCTGAAATTTGATCATGGCAGGAAGGCTGTCGCCATAGACAGAGCCGATTTTCTTTTGCAGGGCTTGATGCAGGGCTGGGGTTTTCATTCGAGGTTCTCCTTTACGAGAGCGAGGCGGTAGCCGGCCTTGCCGGGTTTGACGGTACGGGCCTTGGTGAACGACTCCTTGAGCGTTTCAGGCCATGCGTTGAAGCGGGATTCAGAAACCGAGTACTCGATGTCGATGTAGTCGCTGACCTTGTCGCCGGAAGCTACGATGCGATTGGCAATCTCGGCCAACTGGGTCTGATCCCACGCAACTCGCTTCGGAACATCGACCGTGATTCGCAGTGGGCCATCGTCGAGATGACAGACACCGAAATCACGGCCGTTCGCTTGGCGGGCGGCCAGGGCATGCTCGGCATAGCGCTCATCGAGGGCGGCGTTGAAGCGTTCCAGTACACCCTTGATGGCTGACTGCAACGTGAGCAGATTGATGTGCGCTTCCTGCAACTGCGCAGCAGGCAACACAGCGATCTGAGCGACGCTCATTTCGGCCAGAGGCAGAACTTGGTCAAACGCGACATTTGTGATGGCGGAATCGTTCATGTGCGATCCCTCCCATTGACGACGCGTTCGGAGGTGGAAACATGCAGGGCGCAGCGCTCGTACTCGGTGATCGCTTCCAGCGGATAGGTCACCCGCTTGGAGAGCTTGAGGTACTTGGGGCCACGACCTTCGGTACGCCAGCGTTGAAGCGTCTTGGGGCTTACCCCCCATCGATGGGCCAGTTCGGTTTCGGATAGGACACGTCGCTCGGACGGCGCCCCGGATACATGCAAGGGATCCGATCCCAATGCACTGCGATTTGTCGTTGAATGCAGCATTGATACTCCTTTCGGTGAGGTGAGGAACAACGCTGCTATTTGAAAACTTGGGTGGCGAACTGTTGATGGACTGGCTGGCGAACTCTGTGGCTACTTTCAGTTCGCCAGTGACCGCAGAAATGAGAACGGCGAACCGAAATGGCTCGCCGTTTTTGATTGAAGTTGTGGACCGTGTCAGGCCGTTACTGCATCCGTGCAGGACATCGCATAGGTACCGGACCGACGGTCAGTTTCGACCAACGTTTTGTAGGCATGAAGCGGCCCCTCATATTTTGGGTCACCCTTGTTTTGCGTCTTCACCTTAAACACGTCGATTGGTTTGTCACTGTCGAGACCGGCCTTGGCCATGATGCGCTCTGCCGTCTGCGGTGCGCCATCAAAATGCCACAGTGCCTTGAACACGGCCGCCTGTGCGTCCGAGAGCGCGATCGGTCCGTGCGACCAGTCATCAACATGAACTATGCGGAAGTCGGCTGAAAACGGCCCATTAACCGCGACGGCACCATCGTCATCGGATTGGAATGGCGTGCCGGGTTCGATGAAATGCAAGTTACCGCCATGGAGGCTGAAGCGCTCTTCCAGCGGTAGCCAGACTGCGCCGCCTGGCTCGTCGAGAACGTCCCTCAGTGGTTTGGGTGTAATCAACCAAGTTGGATTGGTACTGCGTGCGCTGGCTCTGGATTGGAGACCAGGGTGCCAAAGCACCTGATGGAGATTACGGCCGACGATGACGGAATGGCGCTGATGGGCGCCGATCCGCCAGATGTCACTGGTAATCGATACCAGCGCCTGCTGTGCCGGAATGTCGAGCGCCCCGCGCAACTTGCGGATCAACCAATCAGTGTCCAGCAACCAGGCGCGCGTGTCCGGCTTGTCGATGGCAACCGATCCGCAGTCGGGGCACAAGCACTCCAGATCTGCGCTGCCCTGAACTACCGGACCACGGTGCAACTGGCAGTACGGGCACAGAACGAAACGCGCGTCGAATTTTGCAGGCTTGACTGCCTTGATCTCGGCCAGCAATGCCAGCGCATCCCTTTCGGAGTCCGACAGAGCCGACTCGATGATCGGCTCACCACGTCCGAACAGGCTGCATGACAGTACCCAAGCCAAAGCGTTACGGTTGCCGATCACTCGCTGCGCTCGTCGACGAGGTCGTTGCGGTTCCCGTTGACATCGGCCTGAGGCGACAGGGTCTGCTTTTCCGCCAGAATGCCGATCTGCACCAGATAGCCCTCCAGTTGGGTGCGGAGTTTTTCGTCGAACTTGTGCAGGTTCAGGCGCCCACGACGCGTCACCTCCACGGTGACGACCGGGCTGCGCTGCTTTCCGGGTGGCGGCGCGTAATAAAGATTGATGCTGGCAGCGCTGACCAGCCATTGGTGTGCCAATGGATTGTCCTGGGGGAATTTCTCGGCGATCAGCTCGGTGACGCATTGATGGGAACTTGAGGCCATGGCCGTGAATTCCGCCTTCAGTTCGGTGTCGGGGCTCATGAGCGTGAGTGACTTGACCTGCAAGCTTACAAATCCGTCATCGATGGCCTGAGGCACTTGAAAGCCGAGTTTGAGCGCCGAGAGGTCGAGCGTTGGGGGCTTGATCCGATGGGCATTGACGGCGGAGCCGAGCAGGTGCTTCGTGAAGGCCTCGGCCAACATGTCATGATATTTGGCGCCGCCGCGAATGATGGTGCGCGCAACACCCGTGGCCTCGGAATATTCCAGCACCATGTGGATGTTGGGGCTGCCAACGCGGCGCATCAGGATCGCCCCCTGGAACTCGAGGCTGATGGTGGCGAGATCCTTGGCATGGACGGTAACCAGTTGGGTGCCATGCTCCCGGTCGAGAATGTGAGCCACGCACACTTCGCCGCAGCCGAGCTCGGCTTTGTAGAATTCCTTGATCGTTTCGCAAAATGCCGCCATCGAAGCGTCGTCACGCCGGATCGGTATCTTCACCCCGAGGTCGTGCTGCTGCGCCTGCTGAACATGGCTGTCGACATACTCGATCTCCGCCGCCTGCTCGAACAGGTCAGGGTGATGGACAAGAAGCCAGAATGCCCGGTGCTGGTCGCTTTGACAGGCAATCAGCCCCAGCAACGCCTTGGAATTCCATGTGCCGATCTGGAACATGGCCTGTTTTCCGCGAGGGTGGGCCAGTTGCGCGCTGACCTGTAGGCCCGCGACGATCTTGTCGCGCACCGTCAGATCCGGGCAATCTCGGATCGCCTCGATCAGGCGCTCGGTCGTTGTCGAGTCGTCGGTCCAGTCGAATTTGGCAGGCAAGGCCAGACCTTGGTTTTCGAGATAGGTGCGCAGGGTGCCATCAACCGGCAGGTGGAGCAGAACGTCAGCGTAAGTCTTCATTTCTATTGATCCTTATAAGCTGTCGTCGGAGGGCTCGGGTCCGGTGGACGTTCGTGCTGCCGGCGGCGACGGGGTTTCACGAAAAAGGCCAGTACCGCACATAAAGTAAAGCAGAACGATACAAGTGCTATTCTACACCCGCATTTCCGCTTGTCAATCAAAGTGGGACATATTCATCAATTAGGCTCTCTCTGCTATACTCCGGTGGTCTGATCATAAAATTGAGAATTCCATGCAAAACCCATTTGGAAAGCGACTGCGGGAATTCCGGGAAGCCAAGGGACTGACCCTGCAGCAGGTGGCGAACGACGTAGGCTGCACCAAGGCCTACATCTGGGAACTGGAGATGCGCGAGGGCCAAAAACCCACCGCAGAAAGACTGAACGCCATCGCCAAGACACTGGGAGTCACCATCCAGGATCTGCTCGGTGAGCCCGTCGACCCCAAGCAAAGCCCCACCCCGACCGATGTCGCTTTTTTCCGGGAATACGCCGGGATGAGCGAGGCCGAAAAAACCAAATACCGTGAGGCGATGAAACTCATGTTCGGGTCGCCCACAAAAGCGGATTCGGAGAAATCTTGACCGCCACGGACGACCTGAACGCTTTCAAGGCAGCGGCCCGTATCCTGACCTGGCTTGGTGCAACCGGTCGGCTAACGTTGCCCATCGACCTGGATCTCGTCAGGCAGATGCTTCCTGACACCCCATTGGGTCGTGGAAGTGTGATCAAGGAGCCGGCCGACCTGACCTGGAATGCCAGTGAGGGCGCACTGGTTCGCAACCCCGGGAATGAAAACGAATGGGGAATTTTCGTGAACCCCAAGGCTCGACCGGAACGTCGGCGCTTTACCATCGCCCACGAACTGGGTCATTTCGTCCTGCACCGCCCCAGCCAGCCCAGTTTCCTGTGTGACAAGGAAAGTGTCTATTCCGGCATCGACAACCTGAAGCAGATCGAACGCGAGGCCGACGATTTCGCCAGCAACCTGCTGATGCCTGGCGACATGCTGCGTGACCGGATTGCAGGTAGACGTATCGACTTTCACTTGATCGGCGATCTGGCCAGGGAATTCGGCGTATCTCTGGAATCGATGTCGATCCGCATCATCAAGTACACCGAACAACGCGCCATGCTGGTGTATTGGGATCACGGTTTCCTGAAATATCAGTGGCCCAGCAGCGAAGCCCGCAAGACCCGTGTGCGTTTGCGCAAGACGGGAGATCCGCAGGAACCGTTGGCAGGTACTTTGGCGGCCAATGATACCGTCGAGCAGGAGTGGACCGGTGTAGATATGCCGGCTAAGATCTGGTGTCCCAGCGAGCCAGACGAGATCAAACTGCGGGAATTAAAGCACACCTACACCAGCGGCAATAGGGTGCTGTCACTGCTGATGCTGGAGTCGGCGCCGCCGCGACAATATGTGCACAGCGGTTGGGAGGATGAAGAGTCGCGCGACACATTCGATCGCTTCATCGACAGCGGGCAGTTGCCTGTCAGGTAAGAGGAAATCAGCATGAACCACTACCTATTGCTTGGCGCTGGATTTAGCCGGAACTGGGGTGGTTGGTTGGCTGCCGAGGCATTTGAATACCTACTCGGGTGTCCCGAGGTGGCGCGTAATCCCCAGTTACAGTCGCTGCTTTGGCGGAATCAGTCCAGTGGCGGTTTTGAAAACGCCCTCGCTGAAGTTCAGGCCAATTTCATTCGGTCCCCCCAGGAGCACACGGCAAACCTACAGGACATGCAGAGCGCAGTCATCAGGATGTTCGACGACATGAATCGCGGATTCTTCGAGAACGTCAACTTCGAGTTCCAGCAATTTCTGGATCGAATGGTGGCCACCTTCCTCACTCGATTCGATGCGATATTCACTCTCAACCAGGATCTGCTGCTCGAACATCACTACATAGATCACAACGTCTCCCTCCTATCAAATGGGAAATGGGGAGGATCGGAATTGCCTAGCATGCGATCAGTGCACAACCCCAACGCCATCAATTCAAATTCCTGGGCCCAGCGAACATGGACGCCCGCGCCGATCGACGAATTTAGACTTGAGCCGCGTATGCAGCCCTATTACAAGCTTCATGGGTCATCGAATTGGCAGGAAATACATGGTGCACCGATGCTCGTGATGGGTGGGAACAAGATGCGCGAAATCGGGTTGTCGCCCGTCTTGAACCTCTACCATAAGATATTCGAAGAATCCCTATATCGGCCTGACGCGCGCCTCATGGTGATCGGCTATGGTTTTCGCGATAGTCATATCAATGAAGCCATCATACGTGCGATCAACGAACAAGGCATGAGGATGTTCGTCATTTCACCCGAAGGTGGAGATCTTGCGCGCCTCGCAAATCCCACCAATACCCGCCCCATCCGAGTGGGAACCAATCTCGAGGCCGCATTTGAGCGCGGCCTCATGGGTGCATCACGGCGTCCGCTGCGTGATATTTTCGGCGGTGACACCATCGAGTTCAACAAGGTAATGCGTTTCTTCGAAGTCTGATTACAGCAACGCCGAATTGAATAAGGGCTGCGCTACTTCTCGTTCCGCCGCGCAATTCCCACCAAACGAGTTACTCTGCATGGTGGTGATCTATAGCATAGATAGCGTTTTCCATCAGGAGCGCCAACCATGCCAGAAGTCGAATCTCCCTCTGTTCATCGTCCACTAGCGGCAGAATCCCGGCCCCGGCACTCGCAGCGCGAGATTGCCGATCTGCTCGCCACCGCAATTTTGCGAATGCATGCCGATCCTCATAAATTGCTTGATCAGGATTCCAGCGCAGTTTGTCTTGCTATTACTGGCAACCAGAGCGTTCATACGAACCCGTCTTATCAAGAAGGAGTTCGCCAATGACGACACACGCAGCCAACGTGACGGCGCAAATCGCGCAGTTATCCAATATCCCCATGGAAAACATCTGGGCCTTGTGGGATGAATTTTTCGATCGCCGCCCCGGTCATCACCATCGCACCTACCTCGAAAGCCGAATCGCCTATAAGTTACAGGAACGCGCATATGGCGGTCTGTCGGCAGCACTGCGTCGCCGCTTGGAAAAAATCGGTGAAACCGGCGAGGTGCCAAACCAGAAACGCCGATCGGAAAGCCAGGTCGCACCCGGCACAGTGATGGTCCGGGAATTCAACGGCATCAATCATCGAGTCACCGTCCTTGATGACGGCAGGTTCGAATACCAGGGACGGCCATACAAGAGCCTGACGGCAGTGGCACGCGCCATTACCGGAACAACCTACTCAGGGCCAGTATTCTTCGGGCTCAAACCGTCGCACCGCGAGCGTCAGAAGGAGAAAGCATGAAACCAAGCATGGCAAAAACTACTATCACGCCGAAGCGCCGTTGCGCGGTATACACACGCAAGTCCACCGATGAAGGACTGGATCAGGAATACAACAGCCTGGAAGCGCAACGGGATGCCGCGCTGGCGTTTATCGCTAGTCAGCGACACGAAGGCTGGATTGCCATCAATGATGGTTATGACGATGGCGGATTTTCGGGTGGCAATATCAACCGCCCGGCCTTGAAGCGACTGCTTGCCGATATCGAGGATGGCCGCATTGATGTCGTAGTGGTCTACAAGATCGACCGCCTGTCACGATCGCTCGGCGACTTCGCCAAGATCGTCGACCTGTTCGATGCCCACGGCGTGACCTTCGTATCCGTGACCCAGCAGTTCAATACCACGACCAGCATGGGGCGGCTCACGCTCAACATCCTGCTCTCCTTCGCCCAGTTCGAGCGCGAGGTGACCGGCGAGCGCATCCGCGACAAATTGGCTGCGAGCAAGGCCAAGGGCATATGGATGGGGGGCGTGCCGCCCTTGGGCTACGACGTCAAGGATCGCAAACTGGTCATCAATGAACCGGAGGCGGCGCTGGTGCGGGATATTTTCATTCGCTATGCCGAACACGGATCGGCGGCACAACTCGTGCGAGAACTGAAAATCGAGGGTCACACCACCAAGTCCTGGGTCACCCAAGGCGGTCGCCACCGTCCCGGCAGAACCATCGACCAGCAGTATCTGTTCTCAATGATGCGTAATCGCCTGTATCTCGGGGAGATCAGCAATCACGGGCAGTCCTACCCCGGGCAGCACCAAGCGATCATTGACAGGGAATTGTGGGATGCGGTCCACGCCATTATCCAGAAACGCAAGAAGGGACCACGCATCCACAACACCGGGAACCCGGCCTTGCTGGCTGGTCTGCTCTACGCACCAGACGGCCAACGCCTGATCCCGTCGCACACCACCAAGAAGGATGGCCGGCGTTACCGGTACTACGTGCCATATCTGGAAAAGCGACAGAGCGCCGGCGCATCGAGTCAACCAGGTCGGCGCGGTATGGGGGCGCTGCCCGCCGCTGAGATCGAAAATGCAGTATTGACCCAAGTTCATCAAATCCTGCAAACACCGGAGATGATGGTCGCGGTATGGCAATCCGCCCAGGCTTTGAAGGAACGCAACACCATCGACGAGCCGACCATCCTGGTCGCCATGCGCCAGATCAGTACCGTGTGGGATCACCTGTTTCCGGCCGAGCAACACCGGATCGTGCGGCTCCTGATCGATCGAGTGCAATTGCGAGCCGATGGGCTGGATATCGTCTGGAAAGATGACGGCTGGCACGCATTCCGCCGCGAACTTGAACGTCACCCGTTCGTCGCGGAGCAGCGTGACGCAGTTTCAGAATTGAACGATAAAATGGAGATTGCGTGATGGAGAAGGAGAAAGCCGGCCGGGAAATTTCGGCGCAAAAAAAGGTGGAGATCACCCTGGCGGGTGATGCGCGTCAGTTTGAAGCAGGCGGACGCTCCGTAACCTTCGTGCCGCTCAGCATCAAACGGCGCCGCTACAGCAAGGTGCTGGTCCCGCCACCGGGAAACAGCAGCGCCAAGATAAAGTCATCATTTGATCTGCCCATGGTCCGTACCCTAGGCAAAGCCTACTACTGGCAAAAATTGCTGGATACGGGCAAGGTGGCCAATGCCTCTGAGTTGGCTCGGCAACTCCGCTTGGAACCAGGATGGGTCGCGGAGGTATTGCGGCTGACACGATTGGCACCTGACATTGTGCAGGCCATCCTCGAGGGCCGCCAGCCCCGGCATCTGAACTTGCACGCAGTACGCGGTCGGCAGGCGGAGGTGCCGGTGGATTGGCAGGAGCAGCGGGTGCTCTTTGGGTTCGAAAAATGATGCGAACACTACAGGACGTTACCCGTCGAACCGCTATCTTCTGAATAAGCATAACCCATTGGTAAAAAAGGCGTTCTGCGTGTGCTAAATGTGAACGGTTCTGCACTATTTTTTGAGAACAGAGAGCAGGAAAGAATCGAACCGCACCGGAAACGGCGAGATTTCTGGATGATTCGCAGGCCGAGTGGCACACGGAATACAGGGCGGAACACCGCGCGGATTGCGGGAAGGGCGGGAATAAAAAAGCCGACTGAGAACAGTCGGCCTTCTAAAATGGTGGAGCAGAAGAGAATCGAACTCTCGACCTCGTCATTGCGAACGACGCGCTCTCCCAACTGAGCTACTGCCCCAAGCGCTCATTCTAAACGCTATTTGAAATAATGCGGAAGCTTTTCATCGGTCATTTTCGGATCTTGTGTATGCAGTCTACCGGGCAGACTTCGACGCATTGTGGTTTATCGTAAAAACCATCGCATTCCGTGCAGAGCTTCGCATCGATCACATAAATCTCGCTTCCACGCGAAATTGCATCGTTCGGGCAAACAGTTTCGCAGACATCGCAAACAATGCATTCATCGCTTATCCTCATCGGCATATATCCTCCCCCGTACTTGACTTCGATCCGTCCGTTCCTGGAAGCATGCTCTTGCAGTACCTGTGTGGCTTGATTATGATGAACATGCATTGTTGGCGCATGTTATTGCCGAAAACATTTCTTTGCAACCCCGGGATCCGGAATCGTGCGACTGACCCTCCATTCAGACTGTGCGCTGCGCATTCTGCCTTATCTCTGCCAGAGGCAGGGGAGGCATGTCGTTTCCTGTTCGAGCCATGCTGAAGCCCATTGAGTTGCTCGGATCCGCCCCGCACCGCGTATATTTTCTTGCCGGGGCGATCCAGGCTGTCTTGACCATTCTTTGGTGGCTTTGCAGCTTGATCGGCATTTTTCCGGCTGCGCGGTGGGTTGTGGCTTCCGTATGGGTCCATGCATTCTTGATGATGTATGGTTTCTTCCCTTTCCTCATTTTCGGATTCCTGATGACCGCTGCGCCTAATTGGGTGAAAGGCAAGAAGGTCGATCGAACGCGCTACCTGCCTGCATTTCTTTTCATGGCGGCGGGGATTTTCATGTTCTACCCCTCCCTCCTGATCGGAAGAATCGCTCTGGCGATTTGCGTATCCCTGTACCTTGCCGGATGGCTGACGAGCGGACTGGCTCTGCTGAACATCGTCACTGCAAGCGATGCAAAGGACAAGATCCACGCCTATACCGTGATCATCAACTTGCTAGTCGGCTGGCTGGGGTGCGTTTCATATCTTTGCTGGCTGCTGACCGGGGATGCGATCTGGCTGCATGGATCGCTGACGACAGGCATCTGGCTTTTTCTTTTGCCGATATTTCTTTCCGTCAGCCACAGGATGATTCCCTTCTTTTCAGGCGCTGTCCTTCAGAACTACGCGCTCCGGCGCCCCAATGCCCCGCTTTTCGCCTTGCTTGCAGGAATGGCTGCACATGCCATTCTGAAATTGGCAGGATACCCCAGCTATCTCTGGATCGTGGATATTCCTATGGCAATAGTTGCATTCCAGCTCTCGTGGCTCTGGGAAATCGGAAGAAGTCTCGAGGTTCGCCTTCTGGCCATGCTGCACATCGCATTTTCATGGCTCGGCATTGCGCTGACCCTGTATGCATTGCAAAGCCTCGTTCTTTTCATTTCTCACGACGCCCTGCTCGGCAGGGCACCCTTGCATGCCCTGACGATTGGCTATTTTTCGTCGATGGCGATCGCCATGGTCACCCGTGTGACCCTCGGACATTCCGGCCGGCCCCTCGTGGCGGACAAGACGGTCTGGCTTCTTTTCCTGGGCTTCCAGTTTTCCGCCGTATTCAGGATCATGGGGGATCTGCCGATTGCAGCCGCTTCAGATTGTTATATCGCAGCTGCGATCGTCTGGCTGATTTGCTTCTCGGCATGGGGAATCAGGCATGTCCCCATGTACTGGAAGCCGCGAGTGGATGGCAGGAAAGGATGAGATGAAACGCCATGCCGCCCTGGCCAAATTCTCCAGAGAGCATCATGTTGCCCTGGTGATTGCCCAGCGCGCGAAACAGGCCATCGGCGACGCCCCGGAAATTGCCCTAGCATTTTCGCAGGATATCGAGACGCACTTCGTGAAGGAGGAGGCGCATTTGCTGCCCGCGCTTGAAATGGAAGGGCAGGCAGCCCTGGTGGCGCGCACGCTTGCAGATCACGATGCCTTGCGCGAACTGGCCCGCCGCCTGGCTGCAGGCGACCCGGAAGCCTTACGCAAGTTCGGCGAATTGCTGGAAAAGCACGTGCGCTTTGAAGAGCGTGAGCTTTTCCCGCTTGCCGAATCGGCCCTGACGCAGG